>Ga0193953_1000611_pt1 | contig 18463 bp, 14 predicted proteins | sample BB_4_MG_FD_140325 | JGI IMG/M metagenome (GOLD analysis project Ga0193953, IMG submission 140325) | Microbial mat bacterial communities from the Broadkill River, Lewes, Delaware, United States - BB_4_MG | ecosystem: Environmental > Aquatic > Freshwater > River > Microbial mats | place: USA... | reverse complement strand
CTGTCCGGTAACGTCTTTACCGTGGGCACTGGCAAAAGCCCGCTGACCTCCCGCAATATCCAGGTGGGTATCGACGGAATCCACGGAGAGTTCATCACCCCCGAGGGGGCCTTCCCCTTTTCCTCCAGAGCCACGGGACGCCACAACCTGGAGAACATCCTCTGTGCTGCCGGAGCGGCCCTTGCCGTGGGCATCCCCATGGAGGCCATCGTCCAGGGAGTTAAAGACTTTCACGTGCCGGGTCGGCTGGAGCGCCTGGAAAACGACCGGGGCCTTCACCTCTTTGTGGATTATGCCCACACACCTGACGCCCTTGAGAACGTCATGTCGACCCTTCGAAACCTGGTTCCGGGAAGACTCATCTGCGTGTTTGGGTGTGGAGGGGACAGGGATCGTACCAAGCGACCGCTGATGGGCGGTATCGGCGCGTCTTACGGTGACCTTGCCGTCATCACTTCGGACAACCCCCGAAGTGAAGCGCCCGATAAAATTATTGATGACATAGTGCCGGGTATAGACGGGGAGTTGAGTTTCAGGTATGAACCTGAGCGGCTTACCCAGGGGTTTTCCCAAAAGGGGTACGTGGTGATTCCCGACCGACGGGAGGCCATCGGCCTGGCCGTGGCCATCGCCCAACCCGGAGACACGGTCCTGGTGGCTGGCAAAGGGCACGAGACCTACCAGATCATCGGAAGCCAGCGGCTCGATTTTGACGACAGAAAGGAGGTTCTGAAAGCGGTTGAAAGCGCAAGATAGGTCATACCCGATGCCTTGGAGCACGGGGGATGTCCTGACGGCCACCGGAGGTAAACTGGCCTTTGGAGACCCGAACGCCATACATGCGCCCATCTCAACAGACTCCAGAACCATCGAAAATAACAGTATATTTGTCGCCCTCGAAGGCCCAACCCACGACGGCCACCGTTACATGGCTACAGCCGTGGACAAAGGCGCCCGGTGCATTGTGGCGTCAGCTGCAAGGATAAAGGAGTTCTCAACGGAAGGCTGGGAAGCACGAGGTGTGTCCCTGGTTCTTGTGGAGAACACCCTCCCCGCCCTGGGCCATCTTGCCAGATTCCGGCGTGATGCCTCGGCAATCCGTCTCGTTGCCATCACCGGTTCCAACGGCAAGACCACCACACGGGCCCTCACAGCCTCGGTTCTCTCCACGCGCCACAACGTGCACGCCACCCGCGGTAACTTCAACAACGAAGTGGGCCTGCCCCTCACCCTCTTCCGCCTTGCCCCCGATCACACCTGGTCGGTGGTGGAGCTCGGCATGAATGCCCCGGGGGAAATGACCCGCCTGGGCCATATCTGCCGGGCAGACATCGCCGTCATTACCTGCATTGGTGAGGCCCACCTGGAAGGGCTGGGAACGGTTGCCAAGGTCACCGAGGCCAAAGCGGAGCTGCTGGACACCCTCTCTCCCGATGCCACCATCATCTTAAATGGGGACGACCCGCACTTGCGAGCCCTTGCCTCGCGGCGAGACCTCACCCCCATCTGGTACGGACTCTGTGAAGACGCCCACGTACGAGGGAAGGAGATCTCCTGGGACGGCACGCATCAGCACTTCACCCTCTGTCATGGAACGGAGTCCGTCAGGGCCTCCATCCCCCTGGCAGGGGCCTTTATGGTTCAAAACGCCCTGGCCGCTGCTGCCGTGGGCATCGAGGCGGGACTCTCCCTCTCCGACATTGCGGCAGGGCTTGAGCGCAGCACCACCGAATCCGGGCGCCTTACCATCCATCACTCGGAGACGGGCTCCCACATCATCGACGACACATACAACGCCAACCCCCTCTCCATGGAAAAGGCCTTGAACGCCCTGTCCAGCCTCAAAGGCAACGACCGGGCCCTGGCCGTCCTCGGAGACATGCGTGAACTGGGGGAAGAGGCCCCGCGGTTCCACCGGGAGCTTGGCGGGAAAGCTGCCACCTCCGGCGTGGCGGGCCTTTATATCTGCGGGGACTTCGCAGAAGAGGTCAGGCAGGGCGCCCTTGAACAGGGATTGCCCGACGACCTCATTCACACAGGCGAGAAAGATGCGCTGATCCGGCGCATCAAAAGCGACACACACACAGGAGACTGGGTCCTTGTCAAGGGATCCCGCTCCATGGGCATGGAGCAGATCGTCACCGATCTGCTGTGCAGGTAACAGGCTTATATGATTTACAACCTTCTATACAGACTTCATGCAGACATTTCGTTTTTCAATCTGTTCCGCTACATCACCTTTCGAACCATCTACGTCACCATCACGGCGTTTCTTATCTGCTTTATCATGGGCCCCTGGCTCATCAACAAGCTCAGGCAGCTCCAGATCGGTCAGTACATCAGGGAGTGCGGCCCCGAAAGTCACCTGGGAAAAGCCGGCACCCCCACCATGGGCGGTGTGATGATCATGTTCTCCATCATCGTCTCCACCCTCCTGTGGGCCGACATTTCAAACCCCTATGTCTGGATCGTGCTTCTGGCCGCCGGAGGGTTCGGCCTCATCGGTTTCACCGACGACTACCTGATGCAGATCAAGAAACGCAGCAAGGGCCTTTCAGCCCGTGGAAAGTTCAGCCTGCAGACCCTTCTGGCCCTCACCATCGGCTGGCTGGTCTACAGCTCTCCGGGCTTCTCCACCACGGTGACCGTCCCCTTCCTGAAGAACGTCAGCCCGGACCTTGGCTTCGGGTACATCTTCTTTGCCGCCTTTGTCATCGTGGGCTGCTCCAACGCCGTCAACCTCACCGACGGCCTGGACGGGCTTGCCACAGGCCCCATGATCATTGCCAGCATCACCTACATGGTCTTTGCTTATGTCTCCGGCCATGCGGGGATTGCCGAGTACCTTCAGATCCCCTTCATCAAAAACGGCGGGGAGATGGCGGTCATCTGCGGTGCGGTGGCAGGTGCCGGAGTCGGATTTCTCTGGTTCAACTCCTACCCGGCCCAGATCTTCATGGGCGACACCGGATCCCTTCCCCTGGGCGCGATCCTGGGTACCGTCGCCGTCATCACCAAGCAGGAGATCCTGCTGGTGATCGTTGGAGGGCTCTTCGTCATGGAGGCCCTTTCCGTGATCATTCAGGTCACCTACTTCAAGCTGACAGGCGGTCAGCGGATCTTCCGCATGGCGCCCCTGCACCACCATTTTGAGCTCAAAGGATGGCAGGAACCCAAAGTAATCGTCAGGTTCTGGATTATCTCAGCCATGCTGGCCCTTCTGGCAGTCAGCACCCTTAAGATCAGATAGGAGACACCATGAAGCTTTCCGGCAAAAAAATTGTTGTGGTGGGACTGGCCCGATCAGGTGCTTCCATCGCCCGTTTTCTTGCAGAGCGTGACGCCCGGGTTGTCGTCAGCGACGCCAAGCCACGTGAGGCGCTGGGTGATTTCCCTGACGCCATGGAGGCCGAAGGGATCGGCCTTGATCTGGGCGGCCACACCCACCACCTCTTTGAAACGGCAGACCTCGTGGTACTGAGCCCCGGCGTGCCCCACACCCTGGCCCCCATCAAGAGGGCCCGTGAAATGGGCGTCTCCGTGGTGGGGGAGATCGAGCTGGCGTCCCGATACATTAAGGCGCCCATCCTGGCCGTCACCGGCACCAACGGAAAGACCACCACCACCTCCCTTCTGGCAGAGATGCTCTCGGCCTCGGGAAAGACCGTCTTTACCGGGGGCAATATCGGCACGCCCCTCACCGAGTACCTTCGCTCCGGCGAGACTGCCGACGTGGTGGTTGTGGAGGTGAGCAGTTTTCAGCTCGACACCATCGACACCTTCCGCCCCGACGTGGCGGTGCTTCTGAACATCACCGACGACCACCTGGACCGCTATCCGGACTTTGACGCTTACAAGCGATCCAAGGGGCGCGTCTTTGAGAACCAGCGCCAGGAGGATGTGGCCATCCTCAACACCGCCGATGCCCATGTGGCGGACATCAGCCGGATCCTCAGGAACCGGAAACTCACCATCGGAGGGGAAGGCCCCAATGCGGCGGCCGTCACCCGTGAGCAGGTCACCATCCGCACCGCAGGGCTTCCCGAAGTGCGCATCGACCTCTCCAACTCAACCCTGGTGGGGCAGCACAACCGTGAAAACATCGCCACTGCGGCCCTGGCCGCTCTCTCTGCCGGCGCCACCGCCGAGGGCATTCAAGAAGCGGTCAACACCTTCAAGGGGTTGCCCCACCGCATCGAGTACGTGGACACGGTGTCCGGGGTTCGGTTTTACAACGACTCCAAGGCCACCAACATCGATGCCGTGGAAAAAGCGGTCACCGGTTTCGACAACCCCATCGTCCTCATCATGGGGGGGCGGTACAAAGGGGGCCTGTTCGCCTCACTTGCCGAGGCACTCAAAAAAAAGGCCCGAGCCATCATCGCCATAGGCGAGGCAAAAAAAAAAATCGTTTCATCCCTGGGTCCCTGCATCAAAACAGTTGAAGCTGAGGGGTTAGACGACGCTGTGGACAAGGCCTTCTCCAAGGCCAGGCCCGGAGACGCTGTGGTTCTCTCTCCGGCCTGTTCCAGTTTTGATATGTTCACCAACTACAACGAGCGGGGCGACAAGTTCCGTGAATCGGTCCACCGACTGAAAGAACAGCATGGCTAACGCAAGCGCAACCCCACATACAGGTGAGTATGACCGCTGGCTCTTCTACACCACCTTTACCCTGGTGGGCCTGGGGCTGCTGATGATTTTCAGCGCCACCGTGCAGAGCAGCAACGGTCTTCTCTACCTCAAGCGCCAGATCCTCTTTGTGATCCTGGGGACCATTCTCATGGTTGCCGCCAGCCGGTTTCCATACCGGTTCTGGAAAAAGCTTGCCCTTCCCCTCATGGGAATCACGCTGTTCTTTGTCATTTTGACCATCATCCCCGGCGTGGGCCACAAGATCAAAGGCGCCACCCGCTGGATTCGCATCGGCGGATTCTCCCTGCAGCCCACGGAGTTTCTCAAGATCGCCCTTGTGATTCTCATGGCGGCCTCCTTAAGCAAAAAGGGAGAGCGGGTCAGGGAATTCTCCATCGGGGTCCTGCCGCACCTGATTCTCATGGGGTTCATCGCGACCCTGGTCATCTTTCAGCCCGACTTCGGCACCGTGGTGATCCTGTGTGCCGTCACCGGCATCATGATGTTTTCAGCGGGCACAAAACTCACGCACCTGGCAGGGCTGCTGCTTGTTGCGATCCTCATTCTCAGCGCGGCTGTCGGCACCCGAGGCTACCGCATGGAGCGACTCAAGTCCTTCATGGACCCCTGGGCCGTGGAGAAAAACGGCGGGTACCAGGTGACCCGATCCCTCATGGCCTACGGGTCCGGCGGCATTACCGGCAAAGGCCTCTCCAACAGCGAGCTGAAACTCAAGCACCTGCCCGAGTGCCACACCGATTTCATCTTCCCCATTCTGGGTGAAGAGCTGGGCCTCATCGGGGTCCTCAGCGCCCTGGGGCTCTATGTGCTGCTTCTCGCCCGCGGGTTTATCGCCGCCATGCGCTGCGACAACATGTTCGGAAGCCTGCTGGCCGTGGGGCTCTGCTCTGTCATCGGGCTTCAGATTATCGTCAACCTGTCGGTGACCATGGGAATACTCCCCCCTACGGGGCTCACCCTGCCCCTCATGAGCTATGGGGGAAGTTCACTGCTCTGCACCATGCTGTCCATCGGCATCGTGCTCAACGTGGCCCGGGAGACAGACCATGTTCGCTAAAAAAGAATTTCGCCTCGTGGTGGCGGGGGGCGGCACCGGAGGCCACTTGTTCCCAGGCATCGCCATTGCCAAGGCGTTCTGTGCAAAACAGCCCGACACCCGGGTTCTCTTCATCGGCACCGAAAAAGCCTTTGAAAAAAAATGCGTCACCAGGGAAGGCTTTCACCATGCGGTGGCCGGTGCCTCCGGCATCAAGGGCCTTGGCCTGCGCAAGAAACTGTCTGCGGCAGTCAAACTCCCCTTGTCCATCCTCGGCTGCATGATCAAGCTGATCCGCTTCCGCGCCGATGCGGTGGTGGGTGTGGGCGGTTTCTCTTCCGGCCCGGTGATCCTTGCTGCCTGGCTCCTGCGGCGTCCGGTGGTGCTCCATGAACAGAACTCTGTTCCCGGCATTGCCAACAGGCTCTCTGCACGCTTTGCAGCGAAAATTTTCCTCACCTTCCCCGGAAGCGAGGCGTGGTTTCCTTCTGCAAAGTGCAGCCTCTCCGGCAACCCGGTACGGGAAGAGATTCTGGGGATCGAGCCTGTAACACGGGCCAAGCCCTCCCCCACCCTTCTCGTGGTGGGCGGATCTCAAGGGGCCGTGGCCTTGAACCGGGCCATCACCGATGCCCTGCCCCGGCTGAAAGCCCTTGGCCTTTACATCATCCACCAGTGCGGTGAATCTGATGTGGAGCGCGTAAGAGCCTGCTACGACGAGGCAGGAATGGAAGGGGAAGTGCTCCCCTTCATCGACAACATGTCCGGTGCCTATGGCCGTGCAGACCTTGTTCTCTGCCGGGCCGGTGCCACCACCCTGGCGGAATTGACAGCCATCGGAAAAGGATCCATTCTGGTCCCCTTTCCCCATGCGACGGACAACCACCAGGAGATCAACGCCCGGTACCTGGAGGAGAACCATGCGGCCCGCATGATTCTCGAGTCGACCCTCAACGGTGAGGACCTGGCCCAAGCTCTGGAGACGCTTCTGGGAGATCCTGCGGCGCTTTCCACCATGGGCGACAACGCAAAAAAACTGGGACGTCCGGAAGCATCCAACGTGGTGGCCGACGGTATTTTATCGCTCACGCAAAAAACGACTTAACCCCCCTTTTTTAAACCAAGGGGAAACCATACAGGACAGACCATGTATCAAAAGAAATACCATATACACTTCGTCGGCATCGGCGGCATCGGCATGAGCGGCATCGCAGAGATCCTTGTCCGCTTGGGCTACACCGTCACCGGCTCGGACCTGAAACCATCTGCCAACACCCGGCGGCTGGAAGAGCTGGGATGTCGCGTCTCCGTCGGACACGCCCAGGAGCATATCGAAGGGGCCGATGTGGTGGTCACCTCCTCTGCTGTGGATCGCCAGAACCCCGAAGTGGTCGCAGCCAAAAAGAACGGCACCCCCATCATCCCCCGCGCGGAGATGCTGGCCGAGCTGATGCGCCTGAAGTACAGCATCGCGGTGGCAGGCGCCCATGGCAAGACCTCCACCACCTCCATCACGGCAGCCATCCTTGAGAAAGGCGGCCTGGATCCCACGGTGGTCATCGGGGGCGTCCTGAAAAGCAAGGGCACCAACGCCATGCACGGCCTGGGAGACTTCATCATCGCCGAGGCCGATGAGAGCGACGGATCGTTCCTGAAATTTTCACCCTCCATCGCCATCATCACCAACATCGACCGGGAGCACCTGGACCACTACGGCAACCTTGCCACCATCAAGAAGGCCTTTGTCCAGTTCACCGAGCGGGTCCCCTTCTACGGGCTCTCCATTCTCTGCCTGGACAACGAATCGGTGCAGGAGATACTCCCCGAGCTCACCGGTCGGTATACCACATACGGTCTCAACACACGGGCCGACTACCAGGCCAGGGGCATCTCCTTTGAGGGGAGCCGGAGCTTCTTCTCCGTCTACCACCACGATGAGCTGCTTGGGGAGATCACCCTGAACCTTCCCGGCGTGCACAACGTATCCAACTGCCTGGCCAGTATCGCCGCAGCCCGGGAGATCGGCATCGATTTCCCCACCATCAAGTGCGCCCTGGAGACCATCCAGGGGGTGAAACGGCGCCTGGAGAAAAAAGGGGACCGAGACGGCGTCATGGTTGTGGATGACTACGGCCACCACCCCACGGAGCTGAAGACCACCCTTCTGGCCGCTCGTGAAAGCTGGCCGGAAAAGCGCATCGTCGCGGTTTTTCAGCCCCACCGCCACACCCGGACCCGGGATCTCTTTGATGAGTTCACCCGGGCCTTTTACAACACCGACGCCCTGATCCTTCTGCCCATCTACGCGGCAGGGGAAAAACCCGTGGAGGGCATCACCAGCCAGAGTCTGGCCGAAGCCATCGGAAGCCGGGGCCATGAAAACGTAACCTGCTTCGAGACCTTTAACGAGGTTGTGGACCATCTGGAAGAGATCCTTGAAGAGGGCGATCTGCTTTTGACCCTCGGCGCCGGTGACGTCCTTAAAATCGGCGAAATGTACCTTGAACGGGGAGACGCCTGATCATGGCTGCCCTTTCCCCCATAGACGCCCTCACCGCCCTCTATCAGGGCGTGATTAAAAAAGAGGAGCCCATGGCCCGCCACACCACATTCAAGGTGGGGTGGCCCTGCGATCTATACCTTGAGCCCGGGAGCCTGGACGATCTGCGCATCGCCGTGGCCTTTCTCACCCAGCAGGGGATTCCCCTCACCGTGGTGGGAGACGGGACCAACATCCTGGTGAGGGACGGCGGGATAGAAGGGGCAGTGATCTCCCTTGCGGGCATCGACACCGCCATCGACGACAAAAAGGCAGACGGCACAATTTTCCTGACGGTGCCTGCAGGCGTCAAAACCCAGCATCTCTGCCGTTTTGCAGCTGTGCGGGGGTACCAGGGGCTGAATTTTGCCACCGGCATTCCAGGAACCGTGGGCGGAGCCCTGGCCATGAACGCCGGCACCGACAAGGGCGCCTTCGGGGAGGTCGTGGAGTCCCTGACACTCATCGACGTCTCCGGCAAACTGCGAACGGTGGAGGCAGGCGCCCTTGATTTTAAGTACCGACACCTGGCCATCGAGGGAATGACCCGTCATGATGCGGACTTTCCCATCATCGTGTCGGCTCGCCTGCGACTTGAAGCAGGGGACCGCGAAGTCCTGGTCAGTGAGCGGGAGGCACTCCTTGCACGTCGAAAGGCAAGCCAACCCGTCAACCTGCCCAGCGCGGGATGTTTTTTTAAAAACCCGCCCCAGGGACCGGCGGCGGGGCAACTTATTGACGGCCTCGGCTTCAAAGGGGAGACCGTAGGCGGAGCAAAAGTCTCCGAGCTTCACGCCAACTACCTGGTGAACATCGGAAGCGCCACGGCAGATGATATCCTGACCCTGGCCGGGCGCATCAAAGAGCGGGTGCAACAAACCCATGGCATTCAACTGGAAGAAGAGGTGACCCTTGTCGGCAGGGAAGCGTAAGCCAGCCAAAAAGAATCGCTTCGTTGAACCCGAAGCGGTCCGCAAAGAGCGGCGCCACAAACGGAACGTCTCCCTTCTCTTCGGAGCAGGGGTCCTCTCCATGGCGGCCGTTTGCAGCACGATCTGCGTGCTGACCTACGCATGGCTGACCCAGACCCCGCTCTTCCAGTCCCGATTCGTTATCGTCTCGGGTAACCGCGTCGTCAGTCACGGCGAGGTATTGTCCGCAGCCGGCATCCGAAGCGGCGACAACATCTTCGGCATCAACCTGGATGTAGCCAGGACGCGTCTTTCCGCACACCCATGGATCGACACCGCCTCGATCATCCGGGAGTTTCCCAACCGCATCGTCATCCGGGTGACGGAACAGGCCCCGGTGGCCGTTGCGGAGATCGGGCATTCATACCTGGTCAACAAACGGGGGGAGATCTTTGAGAAGAGCAACGACACCTTCAATCATCTTCCCGTTTTTAAAGGGCTCAGCCGCGGCAGCCTGCCCCTTTCCGGCATGGACGCAACGAACCGAACCGGCCCCGAGTACGAAGCGATTCGGGAACTGATCCCCATGCTGGGGTCCCTGACCCGAAAAGGGGGCCGATTCGTTGTCACCGGCGCCTTTGCCGACCCCAACACCGGCCTGCGCCTTCTCACCGAAGGGGCAACCCGGAGCATTGAGCTCGGCTTCGGACACTTTGAAAAAAAAATCAAACGGGTAAACGAACTCTTTGCCCTGCTTGAAAAGAAAATAAACCTTACCGCTGTTGCGTCCATTGACGTTCGAGACATCAACAGCGTAGTCATCAAACCGGCAAAAAGTTAAAGGAGGATGCCCATGCAGGCACATGAGGATATTATTGTCGGCCTCGACATTGGCACAACAAAGATCTGCGCTGTTGTCGGAGAGCGATCCGGAGGCGAGGTCAACATCATCGGCACCGGCACCCACCCCTCCATCGGGCTCAACAAAGGGGTGGTTATCGACATCGAGGCCACGGTAGACTCCATCAAAAAAGCGGTGGAAGAAGCGGAACTCATGGCCGGCTGTGAAATCTCCTCCGTCTATGCCGGTATTGCCGGTGGCCACATCACCAGCCTTAACAGCCACGGGGTCATCGCCATCAAAGGGCGTGAAGTGACCCAGGAGGATGTGGACCGCGTCATCGAGGCAGCCAAGGCGGTGTCCATTCCCATGGACCGCGAGGTGATCCACGTGCTCCCCCAGGAGTACATCGTCGACGACCAAAAAGGGGTCCACAACCCCATCGGCATGACCGGCGTTCGCCTGGAAGCCAAGGTTCACATCGTGGTGGGAGCGGCCTCTTCGGCTCACAACATCATCAAGTGTGCCAACAAAGCGGGCCTTGACGTCAACGACGTGGTCCTGGAATCCCTGGCCTCCGGTGCCGCCGTCCTCACCGAGGAAGAGCGGGACCTGGGCACCGCCCTCATCGACATCGGTGGCGGCACCACGGACCTGGCCATCTTTTCCGGCGGCAACATCCAGCACACCTTTGTGCTGGCCATCGGGGGCCTGCAGCTCACCAACGATATCTCCATCGGTCTACGTGCCAGTAAAAACGATGCCGAAAAGATCAAGGTCAAGTACGGCACCTGCCTCTCCAGCGCCGTCTCCCCCACGGAGACCATTGAAGTGCCGGGCATGGGGGGCCGCGAGCCCCGCAGCATGCCCCGCCAGGTGCTCGGCGAGATCCTGGAGCCCCGCGTGGAGGAGATCTGTGCCCTGGTAAAACGGGAAATCTTCCGGGCAGGCCTTGAAAATCAGATCGCCTCAGGCATCGTGCTCACCGGAGGGTCTTCCCTTCTGGACGGCATGACCGAGGTTGCCGAAGGAATTTTTGACCTGCCCACCCGCCTTGGCAAGCCGCGCCAGATCGGCGGCCTGGTGGACATCGTCAGCAACCCCATGTACGCCACCGGTGTGGGGCTTGTGCTTTATGGAGCCAAGAACCAGGTGGAGAAAAAGTTCCGGATTCGGGACGACAATATTTTTCAGCGGGTCATCGCCCACATGAAAAAATGGTTTTCCGACGTGGTGTAGGGGAATCGTTTCCGCCCAATGACTGAAGCACCACCCGGTGCGGAAACGTAAATACATCCGTCTTGCATACATTGTGTGATTAACCTGCCTGCCAGGGATGGCTCCAACCGGCGTTGGCGAGCGAACATCCCGGCAGGACACAACCAAGGGATCAGCAACCGATTATGAATTTGAGTGGAGGTGGGAAATGAGTTTTTCATTTGTAGACAGTGACAAGTCAGCTAAAATCAAGGTCATCGGGGTAGGGGGAGCCGGAAGCAACGCGGTCAACAACATGATCGCCGCAAATCTTCATGGCGTGAAATTTATTGTGGCCAACACCGATGCCCAGGCCCTTGAAAATTCCCGGGCAGAAGTAAAGCTTCAGATCGGTGGCAAGCTCACCGAAGGCCTGGGGGCGGGCGCCAACCCGGAACTGGGCAAGCAGGCAGCCCTTGAGAACGTGGACGCCATTCGTACCGCCATTCAGGACAGCCACATGGTCTTCATCACCGCAGGCCTTGGCGGCGGCACCGGAACCGGAGCGGCTCCCGTTGTGGCCCAGATCTGTAAAGAGCTGGAGATCCTCACCGTTGCCGTGGTCACGCGTCCCTTCTCCTTTGAGGGCAAGAAAAGAGCCCGTCAGGCCGATTTGGGCCTTGAAGAGCTCCGCAAGCACACCGACACGGTCATCACCATTCCCAACGATCGCCTTCGCAGCATCGCCGAGAAAAAGGCGACCATGATCGACATGTTTCGAAAGGCCGATGAGATCCTTCACCACTCCGTGAAGGGCATCACCGACCTCATCATGATGCCCGGCCTCGTCAACCTTGACTTTGCGGATGTTCGCACCACCATGCGCCGCGCCGGCCTCGCCCTCATGGGCATCGGCATCGCCTCCGGTGAAAACCGAGCCAGGGAAGCAGCCCAGAAGGCCATTGCTCACCCGCTCCTGGAGGACATCTCCATCCGCGGCGCCAAAGGTGTGCTCATGAACATCACCAGTGGCCCGGATCTCACCCTGGACGAAATGACCGAAGCATCGGACTTCATCCACGACCAGGTGGGTGAGGAAGCTGAGATCATTTGGGGTCAAGCCATCGACGAAGAGATCGGAAACGAGATGCGAATCACCGTCATCGCCACCGGCATCGGGGAGACCATGGAAGCCCCTCCCGCTGTGGATCTGCCCAAGCGTACCCTGGACTCCATCGAAAAAAGGGGCAAGGTACGAGACCTGACCTTAAATGAGCTGGAACTCAACACAGGGACCCTTGAGGAGCCGGCTTACGTACGCCACAACATCTCCGTGGGGAGTACCCAGGGAACACCTGTTGGCTCTGCAGCAGCCGGGCTGACCATCAACACCGAAGAGGACCTGGACATCCCCACGTTCCTCAGAAAAAAAGCTGACTGATCCACACGCCATGCTGATTCCCCGCACGGGGTTCCCCCCACCCTGTGCTGACCACCCCGGGAACCTGTAACGCCACCGCTGGGTTTGTGTGCCTGTCCGTCTTCACGTGGACAAGAGCGCATGGCCACCGGTTTGCCTGGCTGTCGACCCCACCAGCTGTATTCAGCCGTGCCGCTTAAGCGGCAGGCCCCTTCCTGCAGCCCAACGCCGGAGGAGAGTCCCACCCTCCTCATGGCTGCAGGAAGGGCCTTTGGTTTTAAAGGCGTTGTTTCACACCTGTTTCCGTGGTATTTTTCTTCTTAATTGTTCATCGGCAGGCTTCCCCCCCATGCCTGAGCTCGCTCCCCTGCAGGGCACTCACCCAGCCCTTTCCTGCTCGCTTCTGAAGAGCGCCTGCTGTCTCACTCAAGACACCTGTCTCCTGCAAATTGGGACATATGACACACACATTATACAATGTATCACCAGCAGGGCGTTGCCATCACCGACCACCACATCTCATCCTGACAGCCCTGCCACCCAGGAACTTCAGCCCGTTTCCCCTTTGAGCCACTCTCAATGTCATCCGGGCAGTTTCATCTTGGCACGCCATTTGCTCTTTCCCCTGTAGCCATAACGGGCTCTTCCCGTTAAACCACCCGGCCGTAAGCGACTCACCATAACGCGTCATCATGCCGGGAAAAAATCGACCGAACCGATCCAAGCCATCAAACCGGGGCATGCCCCATTTCAGACATATGGAGGAAAACATGAGCGTTCTTGTAGGAAAGCAGGCGCCTGATTTTCAAGCCGTTGCCGTAAAAAACGGAACCTTTGACGAAACCTTCAAACTCTCCGACCTGAAGGGCAAGTACATCGTCCTCTTCTTCTACCCCCTGGACTTTACCTTTGTATGCCCCACGGAGCTGCACGCATTCTCGGACCGTCTTTCCGAATTTGCCGAGCGGGGCGTCGAGGTGGTGGCCGTCAGCGTGGACTCACACTTCAGCCACCTTGCCTGGCTCAACACCCCCCGGACCCAGGGCGGCATTGAAGGGGTCGGCTATCCCATCGTCTCTGATATCCACAAAGGAATCTGCAAGGACTACGATGTCCTGGCAGAAGAGCACGGAATCGCCCTTCGCGGCCTCTTTCTCATCGACCGCGCGTTCGTCGTCCGACACCAGGTGGTCAACGACCTTCCCCTGGGGCGCAACGTGGATGAAGCGATCCGCATGGTGGATGCCCTGAAATTCTTTGAAGAGCATGGCGAAGTCTGCCCTGCGAACTGGAGCCCCGGAGCCAAAGGGATGAAGCCCTCCGAAGAGGGGCTCAAAGAGTACTTCGGGTAAATGCAGAAGAACACAAGTGACGCCCCCGGCGTCCCTGCCGGGGGCCAAACTTTTGTAAAGTTTGATAAACAGATTTGGTAAATAATTTCAAAATCACACTCCGATCAATGGCGGATGTGATTTGCCCCGAGGAACGAGGGGTAACGTGCATCCGCAACCTGCCTTCAAGGTGGCACACCTTGCCGCTGGAGGCATGCTTTTGCCCCGAACTTTAACCATAGAAGGCAACCTTTGTGCCCCGTGGCACAGCTCCGAAGACGAGAGGCCTCCGTCTGTTTAAATGCAGCGTTACCCCTTTTGAACTTTGATTTTTACACTTTCCAACCATTCAATGGTACCCTCCCTGGTTTTCAATACTGAATTTATGGGAGAGTCCACGTGGCACTATATACAGAAAGAAGGGGCAGCGACATTGATCGGCCCGGAACCTGGGTAAGGTACAAAGAAGAACTCTGCGACAACTGCATGGCGCTGTGCTGCTACCTCGTCATCGAGGTCACAGCCCAGGACCTCATTCGCATGGGGATCACCGATGAGGATGAGGTGGAGTATGACATGAGAGGCCTCATAAAGCGCCTGAAGAAAGAGGGCGTCATCACACGCGGCAATCTCTCCAAGGGCAAGTTCACCCTCACCCAGCGCAAACAGGGCGGCTGCTCGTTTCTGGACGCAAAAAACAAGTGTACCGTTTATGAAGACCGCCCCACGGTGTGCCGCAAGCACCCCACCGAGCTCTCACCCCGCCTGGGTTACTGCCCCTGGTCACCGGCGGAATAACGACGACGATGCTCATATTGCCCTGTCTCCGGCGCCCCTGCCGGGTGCCATACATTTGAGAAGGTGGACAAGCAGGTCTTTACATCTCTTGATCACCTCTTTTTCACTGCCATGATTTCTGCGGTACCCACGGTGTGTTGGTATGTGCCGCACCAGAACAGGCACCCATTTCACCAACTCCTTTGGAATGGAAGCGGTGCCGTTGGATGGGCAAAGCGCGAAGCGTTCCCATCATTGGTCGAACTATCAGCAACCCGATATTTGTCACCGATGGTGATGGACACGGCACTGCCTTTGCCAATTCTACAGGGGGGCAAATGGCATCCTCTACCTGCTTTCAAGGTGGCACACCTTGTGTGCCGGAGGCAGTGTTGCCCTGAAGAAACAACCGACCCGTGTTGGTTCCCCCCATCAGCCCGGCCAAATGCCAGCCCCGACAAGCACGCATGTGCACGACCGGTTGCAATCACCGGGTTAAAGGAGTAAGGGTATTGCTGCTGCGATGCCCTCGCCGCCAAACGTTGCCAGGCCCGTCTTGAATCATCTGCGGGCTGCCCCATTTGTGCCCGCCCCGCATCCTGTCAGCGGGCCCTGAGCCTGACCCTACTAAGATATCTGCATCGGTGAAGCCTATGGAAACAGCCATTGCTCTTGAAAACGTCTCCTATTCCTACACCCGTCACACGGTCCTTGACGACGTCACCCTGACTGTCCCAAAAGGGGACTTCGCCATGGTGGTGGGCCCCAACGGCGGAGGAAAAACAACCCTCATCAAGCTTATATTGGGGCTCTTCACCCCGACTGCCGGCCGGGTAAGCCTGTTCGGCAAAAAACCAGATTCCGCATGGAGCCGGGTGGGGTACATGCCCCAGTACACCCATGTGGACATGGCCTTTCCTGTGTCGGTACTGGACGTGGTCCTCATGGGGCGGATTGAGAACAGCAGGCGATGGCGCTACACGAAAACAGATCGGGAAGCCGCCCACCATGCCCTCTCGGAGGTGGGTCTCTCTGACAAGGCAAAACGCCCATTCAGCAGTCTCTCCGGCGGCCAGAGACAACGGGCTCTCATTGCCCGGGCCTTATGTGGCAACCCGGACCTCCTTTTGATGGATGAACCCACGGCCAACGTGGACCCGGCAGCGGAAGCATCCATCTTCGAGCTCCTCTCCGAACTCAACAGCCGCATGACCATCCTTGTGGTCTCCCATGACCTGGGCTTCGTCTCCAAGGTGGTCAAGAGCGTCATCTGCGTCAACAGGAAGGTCCTGGTTCACCCCACGAGCAACCTGAACGGCACGCTGATCAACGAAATCTATGGTGGGGATCTTCGCATGGTGCGTCACGACCACCGCTGCAGTCACGACGGGCATTGCATCAACGACAACCTCCGGCTCCGATAAATGATGCACAGCCAGGGTATGTCTCAAAAGCTAAGGGTGCCCCCGGCGGCCCTGCCGGGGGCCAAACTTTTGCCGATCTGAAAGAGTGGGTTTAACAAACAGGTCTTTATATTTAAGCCCTGGAAACTCTCGATTCAAATGCGGATGTGATTTGACCCGAGGAACGAGGGGCAAAGCGCATCCGCAACCTGCTTTCAAGGTGGCACACCTTGCCGCCGGAGGCTGCTTTTTAGGAGCTGAATAGTTACGAAATAACGTTATAACGACTTGGGCCACCAACGCAGCCCGGCAGCGAATGTTCTCGGCTCGAGGAACGAGATCCGAGAACATTCGCTAACCCGCTTTCGAGGTGGCACACCTCGCCGCCGGAGGCAGTTTTTTGCGTGCTGAACAGTTAGTGTGTAAAAAGCGAAGCCTCCAACATCAAGGGTGGCGAGACCATCATCATCAACCCAAACACGCTTGAAATGAGCCCATGACCGACTTCTTCTTCGCACTCCTCGACCCCAGCAACAGCTTCCTGCGACTCGCTCTCATGGCAGGGACCCTTGCCAGCTTCTCCTTTGGTATCATGGGGACCTACGTGGTGACCCGGCGTATCGGCTACCTGGCCGGTGCCATTGCGCACTGCGTCTTCGGTGGCATCGGTGCCGCCCTCTACCTCAAGCACCGCTGGGGCCTCGCCTGGCTCGACCCCATTCACGGCGCCCTGGCAAGCGCCATGGTTGCCGCTGTCATCATCGGCCTCGTCAGCATGAAGGCAGGGGAACGCGAAGACTCCATCATCGGAGCCCTCTGGGCCGTGGGGATGGCTGCTGGGCTTATCTTCATCGACCTCACCCCCGGGTACTTCGAACTCTCAAGCTATCTCTTCGGAGACATCCTTCTCATCTCCGGGCAGGACATCGTTCTTGTGGCAGTTCTTGATGTTGTCATCATCGCCCTTGCCGTGATCTTTCACCATACATTCCAAGCTGTCTGCTTCGATGAGGAATTTGCCACGCTAAGGGGAATCAACACCCCCTTTTTCTATATTCTGCTCCTGATCATGACCGCCGTCACAGTTGTTCTCCTGGTGCGTCTCGTGGGCGTCATCATGGTCATCGCCATGCTCACCCTCCCCGCAGCCGCCGCCTCCACCTTAAGCCGGCGACTCTCCACCATCATGGTCCTGGCCATCGCCTTTTCCCTGCTGTTCAACTGGAGCGGCCTGGCCTTAAGTTACACCCTGGACCTATCGGCGGGTCCTGTCATCATCTCCGTGGCCGGTCTCGTCTACCTGGGACTCCTGACGTTGAACCGCCTTCTCCCGACCAGGGAGTGACACCGGCTCTCCCATGAATGAAATCATAAGCCCGTCACCTCCGCGGTAACGGACAAGGGTACCAACATCTCATCATCCGAACAGTGGACGGTGGTTTGAACGCAAACCGCGTTCCGCCATCAAAAATCGATGAAACCCCCGCCGTACGGGCTTTACAGCCACATTCTGTTAAATACATATTCGCTGTTCATATATCACGCACAATCCAACTAACCCCCTTAAACGTCTATCCATACTCACCGACACCCAGAAAAATTCAAAACACCAAAATCTCTCATACGGCCTGTAAACTGGGCATATTTTTTTTTACCCCCCTGACGACCCCTCACAATGCACAATTAATCGATTGTTTTTCCAGATCATTACGATAAGATTATTTGACCGTGCCGTTCTGATGTGTGATACATCAGACAGAAGATACCTATTGATTCAATGCCCATTCTTGGCTAAGAATCATTCCCGACGTATCACATGTTCCTCTTTTATGAACCCGTTCGACGCCGAGCGGGCAGGGTTGGGGGATCCTGTTAAAAGAGGAGCGGAAGACCGGCTATCGGTCAGGATGAATGAACTGCCACTGGAACAGTCGTACGGGCCATCGAACCGACTTGCAATGCAGCTTTTCGGCCAGATACCCCTCCCCTTTCCATTGCGCACTCTCCATCCTTTGTTATTTATTTCATCGTTGGAGGATTTATGAAGTTTTTATTCAAGGCGATCGTCTTACTGCTTGCAGCTGCGACACCCGCCTTTGCCGAAACCAAACAGGGGATTAACCTTGATTCTTTTTTCGAGCCCATTTCAAACTTTCTCACCGGTTTCATCTTCTACAAAGTACACCTCTTCGGCAACGACTGGTCCCTGATCGTCTGCCTCCTCATCTCCGCAGGCCTTTACTGCACCCTCTACATGGGTTTCATCAACATTCGCGGGTTCAAGCATGCGGTCAGCCTTGCCAAGGGCGACTACCACGATTCCGCTGCATCAGGTGAAGTCTCTCACTTCGG
>Ga0193953_1000610_pt1 | contig 18470 bp, 17 predicted proteins | sample BB_4_MG_FD_140325 | JGI IMG/M metagenome (GOLD analysis project Ga0193953, IMG submission 140325) | Microbial mat bacterial communities from the Broadkill River, Lewes, Delaware, United States - BB_4_MG | ecosystem: Environmental > Aquatic > Freshwater > River > Microbial mats | place: USA... | reverse complement strand
TCAATTTGCTTAGTATCTTTTTCATCCTTCGAAAAGGGTAGTACAAAATTTTCATCAAAGTTTAGATGTCTGAAGCCTAAATTGTAGAATTGACACCAAAGGTCATCTTCAAATTTTTTAGAGTGCTCCTTCTCAATCTTAAGTTTGGTTTTAGTTTTAAGTGGTTTACCAAAAACTTCCCATCCGTTTTTTAAGTAGTCATCGACCAAAGAATGGTCGACGCTAATTGTCTGATAAGAGTTTTTTTTAGCGTTGTAGAGTTTTCCTAAAATAGACTTATCGTCTATCATTTTTTTTCTAATCTCCTCAGCTTGATAATCAGTTAAAAATGCCATTTATTTCAGAATATTTGTAATGATAATCTCTTTGTATTTCGTTCTCTTCGCTCCAATTCCACCTATATTACTGGCACGGGACAACTCTTCTTGTTTGCCCGTTACATATATTTTCTTAATACTGTCGTGGTAGGCATTTGTCACTAAGAAAAATGCACCATTTTCATCTAACACCTTTGTTATTTCTGACAGTTGTATTTGATTATCCCATGAAAAAATGGATTGGTTGTACTTAATAAATCCATTGTTCTCATGAGCGACAGTATAAGGAGGATCTATAAATACAAAATCACGGGCTCCAATATTTTGGCATCTAGTCTTAAAATCTTTTGTTGATAAATGAGTGTTTTTTAAGGCAATTGAAACTTTCTTTAAGTGCTCAAAATCGTAGATTGATTTAAGGTTTTTCTTACCATAAGGCACATTGTATTTTCCTTTAAGATTTACCCGATAAATACCATTGAAAGAAGTTTTATTCAAGTATAAAAATTGAGCAGCTTTTTCAATTGGGTCTGAGAATTCTGTACTTCTCATTTTATAGTATTCATCTTCACTATCGAAATGAGTATTGAGCAATCTAAAAAGTTCTTTGGGGTTATTCTTTAAAGTTTTGTATGTGTTGATTAGATCAGCATTTGAATCGGACAAAAATGCTTTCCCTTTGATATATCCGTTAGATTTTAAGTAGAAAAAAACTGCCCCTCCACCAAGGAAAGGTTCATAGTAGTCATTGAATTCGTCAGGAATAAAATTAGCAATGTACTTATTAAACCAAGTTTTTCCTCCTGCCCATCTAAGAAAGGGCTTTAGTGTCTCTATTTTCGATTTTTTATTCAATTAATATCCCTGTTTCGATTTATTAAATTGTGCCCAACGATTTAATATACACCCTTATTAAACGATTGTAATCATTTACAATTATTTAAACCGTTGGTTTTATAACTTATATCTTTTACCAAGATAAGCATTTCAGCTATGAACCTTTCGGGTATAAATACCTGATTTTCAAAATGACTCTTGGAATCCTACGTAGCGGGTTGATAACCAGCCTGGTTGATGACGAAAATTTACAGGAAGTGTTTGGGTTTCTTGTTCTCTGATGCGGTGGTCGCAATTTCCAGGATGCGTTTTTGTCGGGTCTCTGTTCGTTTTGCAGAAAGTACCCAATACAAATACATTTTTTTTATCGAGTTACTTAAGCTATCGTAAAATTCCATAGCGCCCGAATGGTTTTCTAACACTTCTTTGAGGTCATCAGGCATTTCAAGGGCTTCTACCGGGTCTAAAAATGTCCAAGAACCGTTTTCTTTTGCAATTTCAATACTTGCATATCCTTGCGCTTGCATGCGTTCTTCGGCTATCAATATTGCTACTTTGTCTTTATTGACTTTAGACCAATTGCTCTTGGGCTTACGCTTACTGAAATACTGAATGTACTTTTCATCGTCAATTTTTCTCTTTGTGCTATCAATCCATCCAAAACACAAGGCTTCATCCACAGATTCGCTCCAACTAAGATTGAAATTGGGTGACGATTGTCTGTAAAAAATGATCCATACGGCTTCTTTTGTTTGATGATTGCTTTCAAGCCAACTTCGCCAGTCGTGTTTATCAGCAGGGAAAAATTCTTCAATGTCTTTCATGGCTTGTTTCTTTCCGTTTTATCGGTTAAAAGCGACCGTAATTCTACCAAATAAATGGAATCACTGCTTTTCTATTTTTTGGATAGTCTGCAAAGTTTTCAGAATACCATGCGTGGTGGTTCAATGTTCTCGGTATCAAATTGCAAAATGTCCAAACAGCGAAGCTTAATCCGGGCAAACTCCATGCTACTACCGCAAATCCAATCCATTCCACAATTTCTCCAAAATGATTAGGGCACGAAACATAATTAAACAGCCATCCTCTCGGAATTTGATATCCTTTGTTTTCAGATCGTAAATTGATCAGGCGCGTATCGGCAGAATGATTGATGTACATTCCCACAAAATAGAGTAGGAGTCCCAAAATGATGTGTGGGGCATAATACAACATCGTTTCATCGGGAACATTCAGGTAACCCAAGAAATAACCGTTCACAAATCCATTTACACCATTGAAAAAGATTGCGCTAAAAACAATCGTCAATGGAATCTTCTTTCCTGTTGTTTTCAATCGAAATGGGAAAATAATTGTGCGATTGAAATAGTGTAAGGTCCACATACCAACCAACAACCACGTCAACCAATTTTTATCTGCAGGACCGATCCAAGCTAAAAGCGGGCAGAGGACGAGTGCTGGCAATTCCATCAAGAACCATCCCCAGCGATTATCCATCATCTTGCCCCATTTATTATTGGCATGACGACCATAAGGCGCACGTATGTTGAAGAATACCAGTGCAAGAAGTGTAATTACCGCAACGGCAATCCAAATCCACACAAAACCTGTGAACCAATCCATCTATTTATTCTTGAATGGTCTCTTCTAGCCACTTATAGAATTCTGTGTGCCAGATTAAACTGTTTTGATAATCCAATACCCAATGGTTTTCCTCTGGGAAATACAACAACCTACTTTTAATTCCTTGTAGCTGTGCCGCTTGAAATGCTTCCAATCCTTGTCCAATAGGAACTCTAAAATCTTTTCCTCCTTGAATTATCATGATCGGTGCTGTCCAGTCTTCCACGCGTTCAGCAGGATTAAATGCATTGTGACTTTGTTGTGCAATTTTATTGTCTTTATCCCAATACGCTCCTCCAAGATCCCAGTTTACAAAAAACAGTTCTTCGGTTGTTCCGTACATACTTTTCCAGTTGAAAATTCCGTCATGTGCAATGAATGTTTTGAATCTTCCATCATGAATAGCAGCTAAATAAAATGCTGAATAACCTCCGTAGCTTGCTCCAACGCAACCTAATTGATCTGTATCGACATATGATTCTTTCGAAATATCATCAATTGCAGAAAGATAATCTTGCATGTTTTGTCCCCCGTAATCTTTACTGATCTGCTCGTTCCATTCTACGCCATAACCAGGCATTCCTCTTCGATTTGGAGCGATTACAATATATCCGTGCGCTGCCATCAATTGGAAATTCCATCGATAAGAATAAAATTGACTCAATGCACCCTGTGGTCCACCTTGACAATACAGTAAGGTTGGGTATTTCTTATTCGGATCAAAATCTGGAGGATATATTACCCAGGATAGCATGTCTTTTCCGTCGGTTGTTTTAACCATGCGTTTTTCAACTTTGCTCAAGTTGATGCTGTTGTAGAAGTCATCGTTTGCATGTGTAAACTGCTTCATTTCCCCTGTTTTCAACTCAACGGTGTACAATTCTGTGGTGTGATTCATGTCTCTGCGATTCACAACCATCGTTTTTCCCGATTGTCCCACAATTCCATTTACATCAAATTGGCCACTTGTAATTTGTCGTGGTGCTTTCAACTTGCTCATTGTTTTAGGAATGAGCACTTCGAATAAATGTACCGTTCCACCTACGGGAGCTGTGAAGTAAATACGATCTGAATTTTCTCCCCAAGTAAAACCGTTAACTGTTCCGTCCCATCCTGCAGTTAAATTCCATTTAGCGTCTTCTTTTACTAAGATGATATCGTTTTTATCCGATTCATACCCGTCGCGCTTCATTTGTAGATAAGCCAAGTTTCCAGCTTTTGAAAATGCCGGCTGAGTGTCGTATCCTTTATTTTTCTCTGTTAGATTGATTGTTGTTTCATCGGCAAGGTTGTATTGATAGATGTCTGTGTTTGTGCTTACTGCGTATTCCGTTCCAAATAACTTCTTCGTGACATATAAAACAGATTTTCCATCCGGCGTCCAAATGTAATCTTCTCCGCCACCAAATGGTTTTTGTGGACAGTCAAATGGTTCATCACCCATAATGTCCGTGCGAATTCCAGTACCTTTTTCTTCAATTAAAACGTGGCTATATTTTCCATCCTCCCAAGTATCCCAGTGGCGATAGTTCAAATCGTTGTAAACCATCATGTTGGATTGAGTCATTTCAGGATACAAATCTGTTCCATTAACTTTATGAATGGCAACTTCTTCAGAAACTAAAGTATATTTTCCATCTGGAGAAGTATGTGCATCGGAAACAATAAAATCTTTGTAATCCTTAATTTCTCTAGCTTCTCCTCCTTCAAGTGATTTTACGTACATTTTAGTAGTACGTGAGTTGCTGTTTACATCCACTTTGGAGATGCGATAGATTACATTTTTACCATCGTCAGAAATACCAACAGCAGAAACACGATTTAATTCAATCAATGTTTGCGGAGTTAAATTTTCTTTCGACTCATCGTATTGAGCAATGCTATTAAAGGAAATCAATTGAATTGCGAGAAGAGCAGAAGCTCCAAAAATCTTCATATACATAGGTGAATTCTATTTTCGTATTAAACTTGCGTAAAGCAGGAATAAAGATAGAAAAACTAGTTTATAGGACGATAAAAATGAGGAGGAATCAATACGTAAGGACTTTACTCAATAGGTCCAGGCTTGAATTGCATTCCTTTGGTGCGAATAATCGGGAAGAAATACTTAATATCTATAGCGAAGTAGGAACCACTTACATCTCCGTATAGCGCACTTTCATATCCTTCATGTTTGTAGAGTGTACGCAGATTGAAGATCGGTGCCATTGGAACTTGTGCAGAACCTCCTAGATAAAAGAATCCGCTTTTTTTTGTGCGATATTCAAATCCCATATTGGCATTTAACGCCACGCCAAATTTGTTATTCGTAATGCTTGAACTTCGGAATTCATTGGCTCCTGTGGAGGTAGTTAAAACCCCAATTTCTGTCGGTTTGAATGTCAGAGAAGCTCCCAAAGAAGCGTTCATATAGAAGTTTTCGGAAAGCGGAATGTAAAATAAAACGTTGACAGGAACTCCGTAGTTGATGAAACTCATGTCGTTTTTAACGTAAATATTAGAATCAGGAACTTCCATTTCTAAATTGAAATTGCGTTGATAGAAGTTAATTCCTGTCTCGATGGCTACGAGCTTTGTTAAACCTGCTCGCACTGTAGCACCAAAAGAATAGCCAACACGTTGTGTAATTGTAGAATTGAACTGAACAGAATCAGCACTCGTTGTAGCAAAGTTGTGTGATTTTTCTCCGATGTATTTCGCTGGAAATAGTGGCCTCACCTGAATTCCAAAATAGGAAGGGACACGCTGACGTCCTTGACCATAAGAAAAGGACACCATTAGAAGCAGTAATAATGTAAAGATCAGTTTCATTCTCATACTAAACGCTAAGTAAAGCATTTTATTCTGTTTATTTTTCGCTATTGATTGAAAGGGTTGAATTATTGTATGAAGCGAGTTTTTTTCTGCTTTCACAATAACCAATAATCGCCAAGGTGAGCATCCCTAGTCCTAAAACCAATACGAAATACCTCAAAAATTTAAAGGGTATAAATGGTTTTTTATGCTTCGCCTCAACCAAATAATTTAGTTTCTCCGTTTTTTTGTAGTCCTTTTTGTGAACTCCATAAAGTGTATATAAATTTCCGCGTTTTTCGTCTTCGCCCTTTTCGAACCAGATGTCTTGTTTGGTTAATTCTTCTTCAAATGATGCCGCACGTTCTGGATCAGGAAACCGATAGACGATATAATTTGGATTGGATGGATGTTGAACATAGTTCACCAATCCTAAGTCTAGACTATGATCTACTGGGTTTTCCATTCTGTAGTATATTCTAAAGGTTTACGATGTGCTTTTGGCCAGTCGATACTTGGGTAACCAATATAGAATAAGCCCAGGCACTTGTCTTTTTCTCCTAATTCAAGAAATTCATTCATTTGAGGAGTATAGATTAATTTTGGAGTTGCCCAAAATCCACCAAGTCCATACGCAGTGCAAGTAAGATGCATGTTTTGAATTGCGCAAGCTACAGCTTCGATTTCTTCAATTTCCAATATTTTTTCTTCTGGTTGACGTTTCATACAAACGGCGATTACAGCAGAAGCCATTTTCGGTCGATTTAATAATTTAGACAATTTCATATCATTTTGATCTTCTTTTGGAATTAGATCTAGATACGTTTTAGCCAAAAAATCCCCCAGCGTTTCACGCGCATCTTCAGTGAAGACTTTGAAACGCCATGGTTGAGTGTTTCCGTGGGTAGGAGCCCATTGCGCATTGTTTAAAATGACTTCGATTTGCTCTTTATGAACTTTTCGTTGACTGAATTGTTCAGGATATATTGTTCTACGTTCTCGAATTAGTTCGTTAATTTCAGATAAATTGAAACGCATGCATTTAATTTTAGCGTAAAATTAATAAAACTTGAACCGAATAGAAGTATTATGTATCATATTTGATAAGTGGTGTGTTATTGATAGATTCCTTTTTCTAATTGAAAAAAAATACGTTTTTTCACCCTGTTATGACTCAAATTAATTGTGCCAAGATATCAAAGATAGATCCCGATATTATACTTACTGATTTAGTAGATCGATAAGAGGTAGAATTAGCGGATGTGAAGGAATTAAATGAAATATATCTTGAACTAGCTCAAGGAGAAAAAATCTATTCAATCATCAACGGTGAAAATAAGTCTAGCCACTTTTCAAATCAAGCTTTAAAATATTTGTCCCATGAGGCGCCATTTATTGAAGAGTATGATTTAATGCGGGGTTCTGTCATTGTAGCTGGAGCACTTCCTGGAAGAATTATTGTTAATATTTTCTGGCGGCTAAAGCAACACATATATCCCATTAAGGTTGTTTCTACTTTAGATCAAGCGATGAGTTGGATTGAAGTACAGCGAAAAAAAGATTGACACCAGTGAATCCAGGTCAATCTCTTTCATTTCAATTTATTTAATTGTCATTTTGACACTTTCAGTTTCATGCGTCTCTTCGTTTATAATATTTACGAAGTAAAGTCCTTGATTGTACGAGTCAACTGGAATTTCGATAATGTTAATTCCTTCATTAGACATGATTTCAGAACTGTAAACAACTCTGCCGTTTAAATCCAATAATTGGACCTCTGTCATTACCTTACTTGGTGTGATGAAATGGACATTAAAAACTGTACTGGCAGGATTAGGGAAAGCAGAAACGACTTTAAACTCTTTGTTCAATGTTTGAGCCAATGCGATAACTTCAGACATTTTGTGATTACCATCAAAGTCAATTTGTTTTAATCTGTAGTACGTTATTGTTTCGCTTGGAGCGTAATCCACAAAACGATAATCATTTTGTTCCAATGAAGTTCCTGCACCTTCCAGTGTACCGATTGTAGTGAAACTGATGCCGTCTAAACTTCGCTGAATTTCAAAATGTGAATTATTGATCTCTGTAGCAGTTGACCAAGTCAGTTCGTTATACCCAATGTGATCAATTCCAACAAAGTCAATCATTTCAACAGGAAGAGGAGTACAACTAATATCAGCTGTTCCAAAGAAATCTAATGGAACATTTGTAACTGCACTACTAAAATTGGAGAAACAAATTACGAATTGGTCATTTGTAGCAACAGTCAAAGTTGGTTCAAAATTACCTGGATCACCTCCAGCTGGTGGAGTAGAAGCAATTCCTGTGTATGAATCACATGGAAAATTATAATTACAACTCACTGGAGGTAATGTATTCCCAATAATTCCAGCACATGCAGCAGCATCGTATGGCCACATTGCCCAATCATAGCAATTTCCTCCGCCTGCAGCACCAAAACTAAACTCTAAATTTCCCCCAACGGCTACATTAACTAAAAACCAAGTACTGTTTAATTCTCCACTTAATAGACATCCGTCATTGGCACTTCCTGGGTTTGTGCTCGGATTGGATATACAATTGGTACAAATTTCATCTACCAAACCATAACCATTTGGATCAATAGAAAAGTTTACATTAGTGCAGATAGGGGTGGCACTGCTACAATCACCTGCAACTACAGGTCCACCAGGATTCGGGCAATCAACATCAAATACAACATTGTAAGCACCAGTTCCTTCGGGCTCAAGTAAAATGTAGTAAGTTTCACCTGCAATCCAGTTCATTGCTCCATAATTACCAGTTGTTGAGATATCGTCGATACACGTCCAACCTGTGCTTGAACAACCTGCAGAAGCGAGTTGCCATGAGAAATCGATAAATCCTCCTGAAATGGATGAAATATCCAAAGAATGTACACCTGAAGCAGTTGCTGTAAAACTCCAAATTGCTTCAAGACCAGGGGTGCTCCAACCGCAGATTGATTCGTTCCAAACTCCAGTTCCTGATAAGCTTGTTGAAACAGCTGTTCCACAACCAATGATATTAGAAATACTCGTACATGGTCCTGCAGGTCCCGTACAAGATGTACACGTGATTGTCGAAACACCACACGAAGTTGCTGTTCCACAACCGCAATTTGTATTGTAATGGATAAAATGATCTCCCGACACCGCGGCAGTCCAAGATAACGGCGCCATTCCTGATGCCACCACTGGACCATTGAAAGTACCGCTATGCACAGTAATACATCCACCTAAGTCATAATCAACTGAATAAGTTTCTCCGGCAGATACTCCTGAGATTGTACTATATTCTGTTTGATAGTTACATGTACTGATTTGAACAGGAGTATTATCCGTGGGCGCAGCAGCCGATGCAAAAGGAGTCGTGTTCGTGCATTGAGCGTTCATTGTATTGTTTGCAAAAACAACAAAAAATGCAAGAAGTATATAGTGTAAAGATTTTTTCATGAGTTTGAGTTTAAGGTTTGGGTTAGTCAATAATGAGGTATTGAGTACCCGCGTTTAAAAATGTATTGCGCTTATTTTCTGGAAAAGAAATAAACTCTTGAAAACGTATCTTTCTTAACGTTGTTGAATTTGTTAATTCACGAAAATCTTCCGGGAAATCTTTTGCCCATTGATTTACACTTTTCATGTAATTGTTGTAATCAATTTGATTATCGCCAGTACTTATCCATGTTGGTAAGGGGCGTGGTGAAACAAAATTTACAATTTCATCAGGTGAATAGTTTGCTAAGTGGCTATTCATTTCAATTGTTGATTTCAGCTTCACAACATATTTCAGTTTGTAAACAAAGATGGAATCCATTGAAGTTTTTCGTCGCGTTTCGTGTTCGTACACATTGAATAAATCATGGTTATAGAATTCATTATAATCAACGATACAATTCGGGCAATCTAAGTTTTCAACCGTAAAGGATTCGGTCATATAATAGTTGAGCACATTATAGAATGTAGGTTGCTCTTGCTCAAGCTGTGATAATTCAATTCCCGAAAAATATCGAAGAAAAGCCCTATTCAAATTGGGAGTGTTCTGTGCATTTTGTGCAAACAATGATGTTCCAATGACTATTGTCATTGTTAGTAGTAGGAGTTTTCGCATGTGTAGTTAGTTAGCTAAGTAATTACTTAATTACTAGTTGCTTACAAATATACGTATAAAACCTATAACGGTTTAGTGGTTTTGATAAACGACGGGCTGTCATTATTCATTAGAAACTAACAAATAATCAATTAGGTTAATTTAATGTTGTTTTAGTGTAAATTTTAACGATTGGAATTTTCATTCTTTGTTTCCCATGCTCGCTTGATATAAAAGAATGTTTTATCAATCGTTTCGTATTGCCCATTTGGAGTAGGTCCGAGGGCTGGGCTAGCTACAATATAACCCGCTGCATCAATGAGCGTATATTGTGGGTAGGCTTCAATTTGGTAGCTCTTCCATATTGAACTAGATTCAGTCATACCGTACACATCCCAAGGAATTGTTTCAATGAGAGAAATTGCTTCTTGAGATAAAACTTTGTCGGTCTTATAAACAGAAACAAATTGAATGTACTCACCATATTTTTCAAACTCTTCAATCAACAAAGGAATTTCTTTTTCACTTTTTTCACTATTTGGATCAAAAAAATGAATGTATAAGTGCTTTCCTTTGAAGTTATATAGGGTTTTAGTTTCTTTTCCGTCTCCAATAAATACAATGTCTGGCGCCTTTCCACCAGGGACCAAGGCTGTAATTCGATGGTTTAAATTCTTTGCAATTTCTTGATTTGCTTTGAATAAGCATTTGTTTGAAAGGCTGTCAAGTATGGTTGCAATGTTTGTTTGTGGAAAATCACTTGAATTATAAACTTCAGACAGTGACTTAATCATAATAAGTTCACGTATTCTTAAATTAATTAAGGTATAATCTCCGCCCAATGCTTTCATAACTAGGGTAGGACTGCTTTTTAATACGCCTTCATAAACAGCTTGATTCACTTCGTTTGACAGGCGAGGAATCATGTTTTGATAAAAGTCCGAAATGTAGGTCATGTAAACTTCATTGTTGTACTGAACTGGAGTGTGTTTAATGTAGAAGTCGTGCTTCTCATCTCTTCCTCGCTCTGCAGCCGTTTGGATATTATCTAAACCTGCAATAGAAAATCGAACATGCGTTTTAAAGTAAGTGCTTGTGTCGTTTTTATATGCTTTCTCAACATTCGCTTTAAAACGATCTAGACTTTCAGAAAAAGCTTGAGGATCAGTGTTTTTTCTGTAATAGTTGTTTCCAACGAAATGATCAATCCATCGTTGAAAACCAAGGATTTTATAATTGATATCTGTGCTGTCTAAACCTAAAAACCCGATTTCCACATTGTTTCCAGTCGGCTTATATGGATCGTACTTATCCTTTTCCGGAAAAAACAGGTTGTATGAGCCACCTTTTTGAACGAAAAGAAAACCTTTGTTGTTCTTAGATTTTAGAATGACCTTCTGCGTAAGATCGATATTAAATGAAAGTGAAAAAGTGCTATCAGTCTGCACTGTCGATGATGTAACCAGTGTTTCAATGTTACTAAAATAGTCCGCAATTTTATAAACTTCTATGGAAGAACCTACATAGGCAGGAGCAACACCTTTAATTGTTACCGTTTGTGCATTTGCAAAACCAATGAAAAATACGAAAGAAAGAAAGGAGAGAAATAGACGCATGTGCTTTAGTTTAATTCAATAACAGGTGAATCAATACATTTATTGTACCAGTTTAAATTAAACGAGTAGGTTTGGATTAGTTACGAAACTATCGATTGGACCGCCGTTTTTCTGTATCTCACGAATTATTGTAGAATTAATGGCAGAGTACTTTTGTTCTGTCAAGAAGAAAACAGTATCAATCCCGGAAATATCAAAATTCATGTGGGCAATTGATTTTTCGTACTGAAAATCCTTTGAATCTCTCAAGCCTCGAATAATATGACTTGCTCCGATTTCTTTACAGAAATTAACGGTCAATGTTTGGAATTGGGCAACGCGAACATTTGGGTCATTAATGAACAATGAATTAATATGAGCCATACGCTTATCCAAATCGAACATGTACTTTTTCGAGCTGTTAACACCAACACCAATTATAACTTCATCAAAAAGGTCAAGACTTTTTCTTACAACAACTTCGTGTCCTTTTGTGAATGGATCGAATGAACCAGGAAATAAGCCAATTTTTTTCATGAATGATGTGTTTTTATATGTTTAAATACAATGCTTATTCAAAAAAGCTGAAATGTACGTTTCCATATATACGAGAGAATTCGAAATGGGTTATGTTTTCCAAGTTAGTTTCTCTTCCGTGTTCTATAATTAAAACACCGCCTTCGTTTAGTAAGCCACGGTTAAAAACCAGTTCCGCTATTTTAGCATGATTTTCATATAGATATGGCGGATCAGCGAAAATTAAATCGAATTTCATTTCAGTTTTTTCTAAAAACTTAATGATATCAGCTTTATAAACGGTCATTTCATTCTCGCAACCAAGATCTTTAACTACCGTTTTCATGTGTTTAATTGCAGAATAATCTTTGTCAACGGCTAAGACAGTTCCAGCTTCCCGCGATAAAAACTCAATCGAAATATTTCCAGTTCCAGCGCATAAATCCAAGATCTTTAAATTTGAATTGGGATACTGGTGTTCGAGGATATTAAATAAACCTTCTTTGGCGTAATCAGTTGTAGGGCGTGATGGAAACCCTTTCGGGAATTTATAATAACGTGTTTTATATTTTCCTCGAATTATACGCACAAAAGTTGAGATTTAGCAATGAAATGCTTGGGTTGATTTACTTTTAACTTGTGCAAATCTTTTACCCTAGCGATGTCTGTATTTATTTTTTCAAGTATTGAATCTTCTATTCCGGGCCCCAAGATAAATTCTAAGCTTCCACTTTCATTCGTCATCTCTTTTTGCTGCAAGGCAAACATAAGGTGATAAATAACATCTTCATGGTTTTGATAATCAAATGAAGAATAAAACTCAAGATTATTGTGTTTTACAATGGTTAAATGGAAGTAACCTTGATATAGAACAACAGTTCCTTTCAATTTAAAAGCATTTTCAGCAAGGTTTTGTCTTACAATATGTGATCCTTCATGTTGAATGATTATTCTCGGGAATTTAATCACAAAAAAATGCTTTATCCATTCAGGGATCTCATATACATTAATTACACCAAGCTCAGAAATTCGATTGTAATCTATATCGTAATTTAAGGATTCTTTACCGTAACACAATTCAAAAATATCGGTTGGTTTAGAATCAGCGAAGATTGCATTCGGAACTAATGTTGTTCTTTTAAAAGACCATGATAAGGTAATGTCATCAAAATCTTCATTCAAAAAAGAAACATCATTAAAGTGCTTCTTTAATACAGCTATTTTTGAATCATCTGAGTTCTCTTCAAACGAAACTAAAGATTCATTAACGACATTATTGTTTCTAAAGGATACAAATTGAATTGCATGCTCTGCCAATTGTATGGCGAGGTGAGTTCCTTTCATTCCTTATTCAGTCTCCCAAGAACCTTCAGTATCACTTGTTTTAAGAGAACCGAAGTACATCTCTTCACGATCACCGTTTTTACCTTTAATGCTGGCAAATGGAATTTCTCCATATACTTTGATTGCAGGGAAAGAAGTTTCACCCATTTTCACAGAGTCTAAAACTTCCATTGTCCATGTCTCGCGACCTCCAGTGAAAGGAATGTATCTTAAAGAATCTGCATTGAAAGGTCCAAATCCTGCTTTTTCACGACTCTCGATGTACGTTTTTCCAGCAAACTTGTATTTCATCAAACTCACTTGAACAGTATCTCTTTTAAAGTTTGAGAAATCTGCTTGATAGTTTGGTCCTGCAGTCCATTTTGATAATCTATACGCTTCATCTTCCGTCATGTTATTATCAATCGGAGGATTACCAGTGTATAAGAATTTGTTTTCTTCTGGAGTAATTTTTCTATTTGGTACGACACCTTGAGTTTCAACAAAAGGAACAGTACCATTCTTCACGAAATCTTCAACATCATCCCATGTTGGTAAGTACTTACCATTTTTGTCTGCATATGCTTTTTGGATGTAACGAACATCTTCTAAGTTTTGCTTCGAAATACTTTTACAAAACGCATAGTTCTCGTTATATGTAGAAGTATCTTTTACACTCTTGTATGACATGACAACAGTGAAGATACCTGCAATACCAGCAGCTATCCCAAAAATATATAACACTCCAGTCTTAAATGTTCCAGAGCTAAATACAACACTTAATCCTCCAGCAATGAAAAGAAGCACTGAGGCCATCATGAACATTCCGTCTTGTTCTTTTGTTATACCTACAATCAATAATACTAATCCAACTATAAAAAACAAGGCTGGTACTGAGTATTTCTTCAAAAGCATTGAAAGGTTATTCGTCATAATCTTAAGTTTTACAATTTGCGTTAGACAAAACTACAATTTTTTCGATTTTACGTGCAGTCATACAGTAGTTTTTTTAAACCTTTTAATCAATAGTCATAATATGTGAATCTTGATTACTTTCGTTGAAGAGAAAAAATAATGTCAGAACCAACCTTTAATAGCACCTTATTGTCCATGTTTGGAATGCAGCCGACAAAGAGCCAAGATGGCTTGTTTGCTGAGTTAGAACAGTTTTTAAGACGAAAAGAAGGTAAACAAGTCCTAATTATTAGAGGATACGCCGGTACGGGTAAAACATCTGCCTTAGCTGCATTTGTTAAAACTTTAAAACATTATAAGGTTAAAACTAAATTGTTGGCTCCAACGGGAAGGGCTGCAAAAGTTTTTAGTCACAAAGCCAACGAAGATGCATTAACGATCCATAAGCAGATTTATCGCCGAAAATCCAAAGTGGATTTAAATGCAGGAATGAGCTTATCTCCAAATTTATTCAAGAATACTGTGTTCTTGGTTGATGAAGCGTCTATGATTGGAGATTTTACCTTGAATAAAGATGGAAGCGTCAATGCAAGAAATTTATTGGAAGATTTATTTGAGTATGTGTTTTCAGGAATCAATTGTAAGTTAATTTTAATTGGGGATGATGGCCAATTACCTCCTGTAGGAAGTGATTTTTCTCCTGCATTGAATAAAGAGTATTTAGAGCATAATTTCTTTTCGGTCAACGTCGCTTCTTATCAATTAAATGAAGTTGTGCGACAGGCAAATGATTCGGAAATATTACGCAATGCGACCATTTTAAGGAATACGGTTTGGGAAGATTTCCCGAAGTTTGACTTGCTTCCTGATTCCGATATGATGCGAATTTCAGGTATGGAATTGCAAGATTATCTTGAATCGAGTTACGGTAAACACGGAATGGAGGATACAATCGTAATTACGCGCTCAAATAAACAGGCGAATGGTTATAATCAACAAATCCGTGGACGTATTCTGTGGTATGAAGAGACATTGTGTTCTGGGGATTGTTTAATGGTTGTAAAAAACAATTATTTCTGGTTAGGGGATGATACCAAGATTGGTTTTATTGCGAATGGTGAATTGATTCGGGTTCGAAGAGTGGTAAAAACGGAAGAGCTCTACGGGTTTGAATTTGCTCACGTTATTGTCAATTTTGTCGATTATGAATCGCTTGGGGATGTGGAAATGATTATCCATATCGAATCTCTTTTGGTTGAGGGACCATCGTTATCACGAGAAAGATTGAAAGAATTGTTTTTTGCCGTTGAACAAGATTATATCCACGAAAAAGTGAAGAAAATAAGATATGAAAAGATTCTTGCTGATCCTTATTTTAACGCTCTTCAAGTGAAATATGCGTATGCCGTTACTTGCCATAAATCGCAAGGTGGTCAATGGGCTGATGTGTATATCGATCAGGGGTTCATTACAAAAGAAACTATGGGTAGTGACTACTATCGCTGGTTATATACATCATTGACGAGGGCAACGGGACAAGTTTATCTCGTTAACTTCTCAGATGAGTTTTTTTCGAAGGAATCTTAGTTTAAATCTTCATGTTTAAAGGAAGTCGCTCCAACGCTAATCTTAGTTTTTGCCCATTGTTTATTGAATCTGTCTATTACAATTTTGGCATCTTCGCGTGATAAGTATTTCCCAGCAAGTACATTAACCTCTGTCTTTAATTGACGTAAAATTTCAGCAGTACGATACGCACTTAAAACGTCATTTTTACTCAACTTATATTTAGTCATTGCAGCCGATATTTCTGTATTAGAAATTGAAATGTTCGATTGAACAGGATCTGTGAATGAATTGATTTCTAATTTGATCTCGCGATCGATATGAATCATTAATTCTGATTTTCTTAAACGAACAAAAGTGGAGTCAAATTTAGATTGGCTCGCATCTCCAGGATAACGTGTCAATTCCACTGGTTTGCCATCCTTGATCGTTCTAGCACCATCCCACTTTCCAATCCCTTGACCTCTTGCAATCATCTCAAAATTCACCTTTTTATTCAGTAGACTTTCAAAGAAAACGTGTAATGCAACACTGTCTTTACTTGAAAACAGGGGAGAAGGAAGTTCCCATTTGTCGGAAGCGAAAACATCCGCTAATTCTAAGTTAATTCGGGCATCATAATTTGGTTCCGCATCCATAATATTGATATGAAGCATCACCTCATCCGCGGACTTTGATAATGATGATTCCGGAATTGCGATGAGTCTGATTTCAAAATCTTCGACCTCTTGTTTTGGCGCAAATTTAAATTCTTGCGTGAGGATATCAAAAGTGCTTGAATCTTGGAAGGTGTACAAACCATCCTTTTCTTCATAAGTCGCCCAACGTAATCCCATTATTTGTTTGTAGCGATCAAGTTTTAATTGATAAATGGCCATTAAGTCTATCGCCTCTTCTTTTTGTTTTTCAAGTTCAGCTATCTTACGCTTATACATGTCATACAAATCATAAAGTCCAACGATCGTATTCTGTAATTTTTTTCGATCTTTTTTGTTAGAAGAGGTGGTAGGAGTGGCATCAAAAGAACCTGAATTGTTTTTTATGGCTTTACGCTTTGATTTTTTTACTTGACGTGAAGGTTTACTCGACGTCGTGATTGGTGAGTATCCCATGTCAGAATAATCCTTTTCTCTTTTTTCAATTTTTAACTCCGTGGCATCCTTTTTCTTTTCATTGTATTCTATCCAATGGTCAAATCCTTTTTTTCCATAGATCATTTCCTTGAGTTTCCCAATTTTATTGAATTCCAAATCATTTATAATAGACTGAAAAGTAGTGCTTCCGCCAAAAGTGGAATCGGGAGAAAGGAATCGAGTATCTGTTGAACCAAAAAGATGATAGGTAAGTCCATTTTTCTCAATAACAACGGTAGTTTGTTTCTCTGAATTGTATCCCCATACATCCGTGTGGATATTGGTAATGCGATTATTTCCAACAGTTTTGAAGTTGTTTTCAGAATAACGCATTGGTTCAATAACTGATTTTTGTTTCTTCTTCACTTCAGTTGTTTCAAGCGTCATTTGATAAGGAAAAAGTCCAACTGCTTTTGGTAGACCTTTGTTCCATCTTCCTTGCTCATCTTTTTCTCGTTCTTCCAGTATTCCTGTTGTGCTACTTCCATCACCAGCCGCAACAAGAACATTCTCAAACATTTCTGCTTCACCACCGAGGGATCGGAAAATTTCAAATGCTCTTTTATGCACATATGCATTGATTGCTGAGTTTATGGCGCGTAAGGTTACGAGTTGGTCATTTTGAGTCAAAAAACGCATGGATTCTACTTGCATGAGCTTATCATCAAACGATAAACTCGGATTCATGACGTTATGTAATTTTGGATGTGGAATGTTGACTCCATTTTTAGGTTTTGTTGCGTTTGGCGGTAATTTTGCCATCAATAAATCTTCAAATGCCTGATATTCGTTTTTATATTGTTTTAAGTCATTTGGATTTTCACGTTTGGCTAATAACACTTTATTCAATTCCCATAAGGCCATTTTATTTGCCGCCTCAGCGATTAAACCCTTAGGGGATTTCGCAATTTCTTGCTTGCGGATAATTAATAAATCGGGTTGATTGATGATTAACAATTCAACAGAATCATAATTGATTTTCTGATTTGGGAACTTAATCACGGGGCCTTGATAGTCAAAATAGCGACCAAAATTATTATTCAAGATTGGGCTCTTCTTAACTACGTGGTAAAGGTATGCTCTTTCTTCAGGATTCAAATCCTCATTAATTTGTCCAAAACTGATTGTTGAAATCAGAAGTATAAAAATCAAGTATGCTTTTTTCATAAGTCAATCGTTGCTCGAATATAACAAGAATAGAGCCGAAAGGTAACAGTTAGAATAAAATCTATGAATGACTTATAAACAAAAGGCCCTTCAAATAATTGAAAGGCCCTTTGATGTTTGATCGCTTCAATAGAAGCAGAGTATTATTTTTTAACGATGTTCGTAGTTGAGATCGCTCCATTATCTTGGATACTCATGATGTAAATTCCAGACTCCAATGAAGAGATATTTAAGTTAGAACCATTTGATACTTCCGAAGAAAGAACCACACGTCCACTTTGATCAAAAATTGTTGCTACAGCATTTGAAGTAAATTCACCGTTCAAAGTAATTTCATTCGTTGCTGGGTTAGGATAAACACTTAACTCAAATGAGTTTGTTTCATTTAGTGAAGCAAAATCATCCGCTTCTACAGATGACAATACCATTGTTTGAGCAGAGATAGGTGTCGTCGACCCTACGTTTTGAGCAATTAAAGTTGTGTGCGTGAAAACAGGTAAACTTGAATTCGCGATATCATAGTATTCGTACTGGTTTCTAATGATTTCAATATCACCTAAAACGATAACGTTCGC
>Ga0193953_1000607_pt1 | contig 18531 bp, 13 predicted proteins | sample BB_4_MG_FD_140325 | JGI IMG/M metagenome (GOLD analysis project Ga0193953, IMG submission 140325) | Microbial mat bacterial communities from the Broadkill River, Lewes, Delaware, United States - BB_4_MG | ecosystem: Environmental > Aquatic > Freshwater > River > Microbial mats | place: USA... | reverse complement strand
GAGTTTATCTGGTTGTCAGAGCGCGATGGTTGGAACCACATTTATTTGCATGATTGGAAATCCGGAGACGTGAAAATGCAAATTACCAAAGGTGAATTTGTTGTGCGCAGTATCGTCCACCTGGATGAAAAAAATCGCAAAGTTTATTTCACCGCCGGTGGTAAAGAGGCCGGACGTGATCCATATTACCCACACCTGTATGTTGTGAATCTGGATGGTTCAGGTTTGCAATTGTTATCTCCTGAAGATGCACACCATACCTTCTTTTTGTCACCGGATAAAAACTATGTGGTAGATAATTATTCCACCGTACAGCAACCAAATATTGCTGTATTACGCCGTTTGAAAGATGGAAAAGTGATTTCAAAGCTGGAAGAAGGTGATATCACGGAGTTGAAAGCGATGGGATGGCAGGCGCCGGAACCATTTGTAGTAAAAGGTAGGGATGGTAAAACTGATATCTATGGGGTGATGATCAAACCTGCGAATTTTGATTCAACAAAACAATACCCCGTTATTGACGGAACATACAGCGGGCCTCAAACCATCCGTGCGCCTAAAACCTTCTACCGGGGATTGTCAAACGACGACACCCCATTGGCGCAATTGGGTTTTGTAATGGTGAACATTGATGGGCTCGGGTCAGCATTTCGTTCCAAAGCATTTCATGATGTATCCTACCAAAATCTGGGAGACATTGGCGGACCTGACCACATGATTGCCATTAAAACGTTAGCTGAGAAGTATAGTTGGATTGACACCACGCGGGTAGGCATCTTTGGTCACTCAGCCGGTGGATACGATGCCGCCCATGCTTTGTTGGTTTATTCCGATTTTTACAAAGTCGGCGTGGCCACTGACGGTAATCATGATCATCGCGCAGCCAAAGCCTGGTGGCCTGAGCTCTATATGGGCTATCCTGCTGGCAAGCATTACGATGAACAGTCCAATTACAACCTGGCTTCCAACTTAAAGGGGCACCTGCTTTTGGTACATGGTGATCAGGATCAAAATGTAAATCCCACTTCTTCCATGCGTTTGGCCGCAGAGCTCATCAAAGCCAATAAAGACTTTGAGTTGCTGTTGATTCCCAATAAGGATCACGGACAGGTTTATTACGATAAATATTTGATTCGGAAACGGTGGGATTTCTTTGTGAAACACCTTCAGGAAACGAATCCACCGCGTGAGTATAAAATAAAATAGAAAGACCATTCTTCGGGATGGAAAATCAACTTTAAAATCAGTATATTAATCCTTAATTATTAAAACCATGTTTTCAAAAGAAACTTACATAAAGCGTCGTCAACAGCTGAAGCAGGATGTCGATAAAGGATTGGTCATTTTCGTTGGTAACAGTGAAAGTCCTATGAATTACGCCGATAATACGTATCGTTATCGTCAGGATAGTTCTTTCCTCTATTTCTTTGGTTTAAATCACCCCGATTTGGTGGGGGTCATCGATGTAGAGTCCGGAGAAGAGTGTATGTATGGCGATGATTATACCATTGATCACATCGTTTGGATGGGGAATCAACCAACCATTCGCGAACGGGCCGGTGAATGTGGTATCACAAACACTAAAACACTTACTCAGCTGGCCGAAGATTTGAAACAGGCCCAAGCTATGGGGCGTCCGGTCCATTTTTTACCAGTGTATCGCGGTGAGAGTAAAATTAGGTTATTTGAATGGTTAGGTGTGCTACCGGCTGAGGTCAAAGAGAAATCATCATTGGAGTTGGTGAAAGCGGTTATTAAACAGCGTAACTATAAATCCGATGAAGAGATTGTAGAGATTGAGAAAGCAGTGAATACCACCGTAGAGATGCATTTGGCAGCTATGCGTATGGCGCGTCCGGGCATGCTGGAAGCAGAGATTGCTGCTGAAATGGAGCGCATTGCCATGTCAAAAGACGGATATATTTCTTTTCCGGTGATTGCCACCATCAATGGGCAAACCTTGCATAATCACTACCATGGCAATCGCCTGGAAGACGGGCGTATGTTCCTGTTGGATGCCGGAGCAGAAACAAATAGGGGATATGCCGGAGATATGTCCAGTACTTTCCCGGTAGGAAAGACCTTTACAACCCGTCAAAAAGAAATTTACCAGGTGGCTTTGAATTCGCATGAGAAAGCCATTTCGATGATGAAACCCGGTGTTGCCTTTAAAGAAGTGTATTTTGAGTCAGCCCGTGAAGTCATGCGCGGCATGAAAGAGCTGGGCTTTGTCAAAGGAGATATCGATGAAGGGGTTGCTGCCGGTGCACATGCTATGTTTTTCCCATGTGGCTTAGGTCACATGATGGGATTGGATGTGCATGACATGGAAGACCTGGGTGAACAATACGTGGGCTACGATAACGAAGCCAAGAGTACTCAATTTGGATTGAAATCCTTACGTTTAGGTCGAACATTAGAACCAGGCTTTGTCCTCACCATTGAGCCGGGGGTGTATTTCATTCCGCAATTGATTGATCTATGGAAATCGGAAAAACGGTTCACTGATTTCTTAAATTACGATAAAATTGAGCAATACAAAGACTTTGGCGGGTGTCGTAACGAGGAGGATTTTCTGATTACGGCCGATGGGTATCGCCTGTTGGGTCAGCCACTCCCTAAAACCATTGCGGACGTGGAGCGCGAACGATTAAATGCATTCTAAACGATAAATTATGCTGATACTTTCATCCGAAGCCATTGAAAAAGCGGCTCCTCCACATCTCTGGACTGATGTCATGGAGCTGGCTTTGAAAGCAAGTGCCGATAAAGATTATTTTACGCCTGACCGCATGCATGTGGAAATGGATGGGAATACCTTATTGGTGATGCCATCTGTGGGACCTGATATGTTTACCACCAAATTGGTTTCTGTGTTTCCGGGCAATGCCGAACTGGGCGAACCGGTGATTCATGGAACCGTTTTGTTAAATGAAGGCCGCACAGGGGAAGCAGTCGCACTGCTGAATGGTGCGAAACTGACGGCCATGCGTACAGCCGCAGTGGCTTCGGTGGGAGTAAGGCATTTAACCGATCCCTTGATGCATTCCATAGGCGTGATTGGAGCTGGTGCTCAAGGCCGGCACATTGCCTGGTTAGCCGCTCATGAACGTGATATAGAACGCATCTATGTATATGATCGTTCCATCATGATGGTGCAGGAATTTCTTAATTTCATGGCAGAACGGTTACCAAATGTAGAGGTGGCCGTTTGTGAAGATGAACAGCAGTTGGTAAAAAACAGCGAAGCGATTATTACGGCTACTACCTCAGAAATACCGGTTTTGCCTAATCTGGAAGATTTGCTTTTAGGTAAAACCATTATCAGTGTTGGATCCTATAAACCCAATATGCGTGAATTACCCGAATCGTTGTTCCGCTTAATCGACCAGGTATGGATTGATGCCGATCATGGTCGCAAAGAGAGTGGTGATCTCATCTTTCCGGTTGAAAATAAACTCATTCAATCGGAGCAAATCCGACATATTGCTGATCTGATTGAGAATCCCCAGGAGATTAGTTTCCGTGAAACACGGCTCTTCAAAACCGTTGGACAGGGTCTGTTTGATTTGTTTGCTGCCAAACTGGTTTATGAGCGCGCCAGGCTTGATGGGATCGGTCAGTCTGTGAAGGTTTAAGAAAATAGTCTTTATCATCTGTCGGCTAAGAGCTATTATTTCAACTTTTTTTTAACTCATTACCCTTACTAAACCTATAATGCAAAATCTACAGAACTGGAACTGGGAGCCTCCTAAGGATTGGCTCTCTGTAAGAACTATTGATTTACATACCGGGGGAGAACCCCTTCGTGTTCTATATGGTGGGCTACCTGCCATTCAGGGAAAAACCATCCTGGAGAAACGCCGTTATTTTCGCGATCACCTTGATCATATTCGAACCGGTACCATGTTTGAGCCCCGCGGACATGCTGATATGTATGGGGCCCTGATTACAGAGCCCATTACAAAAAATGCTGATTTTGGGACTTTTTTTCTGCACAATGAAGGATATAGTACCATGTGTGGTCATGCCATTATTGCGCTGACCAAATTGGTTTTTGATACCGGTATGATTGAAAAGACCGGCGATCAGCCGGAGCTGGTTATTGATGCTCCTCCAGGTTTGATTCGTGCCAAAGCTTATCGATCCAAAGGAATAGTGGAGAAAGTATCTTTTTTAAATGTACCATCTTTTCTGTTATTGGAAGATGCTGTTGTAGAGGTTGCGGGCATAGGTAACGTGAAATTTGACGTCGCTTATGGTGGTGCTTTTTATGCTTTTGTAAATGCAGATGAGATGGGTTTGGGCCTGGAAGAGAAAGACTACAATCAGCTCATCGATTGGGGGCGACGGATCAAGAATGCAGTGATGGAGAAGTACCCGATTACACATCCTTTTGAACCAGACTTGAGTTTCTTGTATGGGACTATTTTTACAGGTGCGCCTCTCAATTCTGCTCATCACAGTCGCAATGTTTGCATCTTTGCTGAAGGTGAAGTTGATCGTTCTGCCACGGGTTCCGGTGTGAGTGCACGTGCTGCCTTGCATTATGCCAAAGGGGAGTTACGAATGGATGAATCCATTACCATCGAAAGCATCTTAGGCTCAACCATGGAGGTGAAAGTGACCGAATCAACCACCTATGGCCCCCACAAAGCTGTGATACCTGAAGTAACCGGACAAGCGTGGATAACGGGGCATAATGAGTTTTGGTTTGATCCGGCTGATCCGCTTCGGGAGGGTTTTATTTTTAGGTAGAATCAAGAAATGCTAGTGTACCCTGATGCCAATGAAATGTCCATTTTTATAGAAGCATCCCCATTTGTAAAAAAATTAAACGATGAACAAATTATTCTTATATCTGGTCTTCGCGACCTATTTATTAGCATTAAACAACTCGAATGCCTGTACTGTTATTGCGGTAGGTAAGAAAGCCTCCGCAGATGGCTCGGTGATCGTCTCTCATACCGATGCTGGTCCTGATTGTCGGTTGCATCTGGTACCTGGTCAATCGTATAAAGCAGGTGAAAAAGCTCCTGTTTACTGGGGTATGATTGAAACGGGACGTCAACTGGGTAATTATGGCGATGTGATTGGGCATATTCCACAAGTGGAACAGACCAATAGCTATTTCCAGACGGCTTATCCACAAATGAATGCCCATCAGCTGGCAATTGGAGAAAGTACCTTGAGTCAACGGGATGAACTCAAATTAGACCGTTCAATTTGTAAACAAATCATGACCATTGAGCAGGCTCAGGCTTTTGCTCTTCAACGTTGTCAAACTGCTGAAGAGGCTTTAAAGGTCATCACTGAATTGCTGGAAACCTATGGGTTCTTACCTTCCTGTGTGGATGAAAGTGAATCCCTGGTTATTGCTGATGTAAATGAGATATGGGTCTTGGAAGTATTTAGCGTAGGTAATGAATGGACACCGGATAATGGAAAACCAGGTTGTATCTGGGCAGCCCAACGCGTTCCCGATGATCATGCCATGATAATTCCCAATTGGAGCATCATTAAGCAGATCAATGTGGAGGATAAAGCCCATTTCAGAGCTTCGGCAAATTATAAACAAGAAGCCATTGATCGTGGCTGGTATAATCCTGCTTCCGGGAAACCATTCATCTGGCAGGAAGCATATTCACCTATTCCGCGTGAATGGGCGACGTCTCGTTTTTGGTTGTTTTATGCTACCTATGCACCGAATTTCAAGCAATGGCCTGATCGCTTTACGGACTCCCCATGGGCGGGCGAAGATCAGTATACGCAATATGTGGAGCCCATCTCGCTTTATCCGTTTTCGGTAAAGCCTGAAAAGAAGATGTCGGTGCAGGACATCATGGCTTTCCAGCGTTCCACTTTTACAGGAACCATATACGACAAAGAGAATTCACTGGCCTGGTATTATCCGGGAAAAGAAGGGAAAATGGTCAAAAGTGCCATTGCCACCCCATTTCCTACCAAAGAGATGCGTCAGGTCATGAAAATAAATAGTCGCAGGAATGTGGCACGGGCGCGTGGTGAATACGGAATGATTGCCCAGTTACGGGGTTGGTTGCCCAATGAGGTAGGCGGGATTTATTGGTTTTATGTCGATAATGCTTATACAAGTGCTTATGTCCCCATATATTCAGGGGTGACAAATGTGGCTGATTGTTACAAGGTTTATAATCCGGATTATTTTCAGGAGAATAGCATCCGTTGGTGTGTTGACTTTGTAGATAACCTGATGTATTTAAAATGGCAGGATGCGCATCAATTATTAACATCCAAACGCAATCCAATGGAACAGTCGTTTTTTGAGGAGCAAATGCGTGTAGATGCCAAGGCTCAGGATTTATTAAAAAAGAATCCAAAGAAGGCAGCTCAATATTTAACGGATTTGACCGTTCAAAGAATGGAGCAAATTCATCAGTTGTATCAGGAAATACGATTAGATTTGATTTCTTATTTCACCAACAATAAGCAAGGAATTTGATTTATGAGAACAGACAAATTGGTTTAGGTAATAACCATATGTAGAATGCTGGTCTTTGAATGAGGAAGGACTGGTATTTGCCGGACAAGAAGGAAGAATTATAAACGTGTAATTCTTCCTTTTTTTTTGATTAAAGGGCTTGAATTTATGGGATTAATGAGGTAAATTAGATAGTGTTCCTTGGTCGATGTAAAAGCACTGTTTTAAGGACGTAATTGGGATTTTATCTGTTAATGTCATATAAACCACAAATCAAATTGAAATCATGAAAGGGAAATCTTACAAATCCGTTGAAAAATCTATTGTTGAATATGTCAAAGTCAATAAGCCCGTTTACATCGGTCAAATTCTAAAAGATTTAAAGTTATCACAAATCAAGGGACGTCGTAAGATAATTGGTTTGCTGAGGGATGGGACATTAAAATACTCGGAAGATACAAATAGGGTTTTGATTTAATGAGAGGGGTTAAGTTAAGTGCAAAGGGGGCTTCTATCTGGTGATGCCCCCTTTTGTGTTTTTAAACGCAGTGTTTTATTCGATCTATTTTCAGCCCCATCTCATTCTTGTTTTTTTTGTAATGGTATTGTTCCTATTTTTGAAGTCTTAATAGAGGGAGAATGGATTTTAAAAATATTTTAATTAAAGTAAGGCGCATTGTGCGCAGTATAAATCTGGAATCTAAAAAGGTACAAAAGGATTTTGGGGTTAGTATTCCTCAAATCTTATGTCTGGAGTACTTAAAAGCTGCGCCCGGATATCAAGCCACTCAAAAAGATATCAGAACGCATTTAAATTTGAATAGCAGTACAGTAACAGGGATTATTGATCGTCTGGAAAAGAAAGGCTTTTTGGCGCGCTTGCCTAAAGTCGGGGATAAGCGGGTGACAAATATAACCTTAACTTCAGCTGGAGATAATCTATTGGAACAGACACCCAATCTTCTTCAACAGCGCTTATTAGCTAAGTTAAGCAATCTTTCCGATGAGCAAGTCGTTTCCATAAACGCATCACTGGATGTATTGATTGAGATGCTCGAAATTGATGCACTGGGTGCTTATCCCTTGCTTACCGGGGAAAATAATGTGGATGTGGATGCTGCGGAAACGAATGGCTAGTTGAAGCTGAAAATAGTTCATATATTCCAACTGCAAAACTAGTATCTGCTTATTTTAGATAGATTTTTGGTGCGTTGAAAACACTTGAAAAAGTAAAAAGGCTACTAATGATACAAATACACTAAATACTACCGGGGATAAAGCATATGGCAGCTTCACTTGGCTGAATTCCAGAATAGCCATTGTGCATGATCCTGTTATCATTGAAGCACCTGCACCAAGCTTACTGGGTTTTGAGAAAAAGAGAAAACCCAAGACAGGAATAAACAGTCCGGATACCATAAATGCATAGGCCAGTAACATTAATTCCAATACACTTGGGACTAACAAAGCAACAGCAATGGATAGGCCACCAATCAAAAAAGTGGCCAGCTGCAATAATTTTATTGAACCGGCTTTTCCCTTAATTCTCAAAACATCACTGATAATATTACCTGAAGCTGCCATCAGACAGCTGTCGGCAGTAGATAGAATAGCTGAGAAATAGGCAGCCAATACAAGGCCCAATGCACCCGTTGGAATAATGTATTTTAACATTTGTGGCATGGCAGATTCCGGATCAATTCCATCAATGGTGCCAGGCATAATCCCATTTCCAATCGATACCCGTGCCATCAATCCCAGAAAAACACCCAGCATGGCCATGGTCGGGTATTCAAATAAACCGGCAATAAACCAGGCTTTTTTTGCTTCCTGTTCGGATTTAGCTGCATAAATACGTTGGTACAAGGTCATTCCAATAAACCAGATAGGGATAATGGTAAACATCCAATTCACCATTGTTGACCAGGATATATTTGTTAATTGTTTTAATTCCATGGGAATACTGGCCATCGCTTGTGTCCAGCCTCCATTCTTTATCAAGGCAAATGGAACGCCAATAAATAATAAGCCGGATAATAGGACAATCCATTGAATGGTATCCGTGTATATCACTGCCTTTATGCCACCCATTGCCGTGTATATAATGGCGACGGTTCCAAGAATAAAAACGGCAGGATGAAAGGAGAGCCCATCAATGGTGGCAGCTGTCAGTTTGGCTCCCGCCAGTACCTGCGATCCGGTAAAGCCTATATAACCAATGGCAGAAATGATACCTGCCCACAGGGCTATTCGGCTGCCGTAATGATGTTTCAAGAGTTCCGGAAACGTAAGAAATCGCTGCAGCTTGGCTGTGTTATAGACTTTAGGAATGAGCAGTGCTGCAGCGATCCATGCTCCTACAAGGCCGGAGAACAATAGCCAGCTACCGGCCAGTCCCATGGTAAATCCTAATCCACCTAGTCCGATGGAGAATCCACCGCCTACATCCGTGGCAACCACTGAAAGTCCAAGGTGCCATTTGCCCATGTTTCGACCACCCACATAAAAATCTTCTGCTCCTTTATTACGTTTGTGAAAGTAATAGCCAATATAAAGAACTATAGCCAGGTAAATCGCAATTATAACAAAATCAATAACGGTCATAATCACTAAATGTTCTTATACCAAATATTCATGCTTTCAATTCCCCCGCTAATTTGCGTATTGTTGATTAAAGTGCCTGCAAATTTATACTTCATGTTCATGAAGGTTTTATTCATGGAGGGCGAATGGAGTCGTGCAATCGTATAAAGTGTTTTATACGAACTGTTTTTTAAATGCTGTTCCATTTGGTTTAATAGCTGAAGTGCAAGTCGCTTTCCTCGTGCTTCGGGCAGAACAGCAAAGTCGGTCATTTCCGCATTTAAAGAGGATGCATCTGTTTCTGCTGAGGATATACCGATCATTCGCGTGTCATTAAATGCACCAAAGTAGATGACTCCGTCTTCCATCGTCTCCCTGAGATAATGGGGGTCGAAAATGGGGAATGGATAGGAGGCAAATACTTTACGAAACACATCTGTCATTTGCTCAATATCTTCTTCATTTAGTATTCTGAATGAATATTCATCAGTCTGCTGTTGTTCCAGAGCATTAACATCGCTTATTAATAACTCACCTAAGGATTTTAGGTATTCACTTTTAATTGATTTACGTGATGGGTCAAGGTAATGACCTAAAAACAACCCATCTTCATTTCCTCCATAAAAACCAGGAACAGCGGCTTCAATTTGAAAACCAGCCATTAAAAACTGCGGATAATAGGTCGCCGGTATTTTAGCAAATATTTTGGAGTAACCATTTTTGTGGGCCAGGTCAAAAAGAACAGGAATGATGGAAGCTGCATCAGTCTGATGCAGCTTCATTAAATAAATGCGATCACTATCTTTTCCGTGTTGTATTAATGACTGACCAATTTTTTCTGTTTTATCCATCCGTTCTTCTTTTTAAACGTGCATTTTCCGATGGTATGAGAGAGATCGTGTTGTTATGATCGGCTAAGAGACTCTCAATACCCACAGACTTATCCTCGGAGCCAGGAGTCAGCTTTAGCTCCAGATCGCACGTTTCACATTTCCGGTCACAGAAAGTGGGTTTGTAATCATCCGGTTCTTTGTAGGAGGTGATAATACCTTCATAATTTCGGATAATTACTTTGTTGGTGGACCAGGAGATGATGTAATTGGGCATCACCGGAATTTTGCCACCACCACCGGGCGCATCTATTACATAAGTAGGAACTGCAAATCCACTGGTATGGCCAATGAGACTTTCAATGATTTCAATCCCTTTACCAATGGGAGTGCGGAAGTGACTTAAGCCCTCTGATAAATCACATTGATAGAGGTAATAGGGACGTACTCTGTTTTTCACCAGGTCGTGAACTAATTTTTTAATGATGCGCTGGCAATCATTAACCCCGGCTAATAACACACTTTGATTGCCTAACGGGATTCCGGCATCAGCTAGTTTTTTCAACGACTGACGAGCTGATTGGGTCATCTCACGGGGATGATTAAAGTGGGTATTGATCCAAACCGGATGATGTTTCTTGAGCATATCCACCAATTCATCAGTTACCCGGTAAGGTAGTACCACTGGAATACGGGTTCCAATGCGAATGACCTCCACATGTTCAATCTGGCGAAGCTCAGTCAGAATGAAATCTAAATAATCGGTTGGTAAAAGAAAAGGATCACCTCCTGAAAGCAAGACATCCCTAACTTGCGGATTGTTTTTAATGTATTCTATCCCTTGTTTTATTTGGTCCTTTTGCGGGATGAAATCTTTATCACCCACTTTTCGTTTACGTGTGCAATGACGGCAATACATGGCACATACATTACTGACCATGAATAATACCCTGTCAGGATAGCGATGTGTGATACCCGGTACAGGACTATCTTTGTCTTCCGACAAGGGGTCTGAATGTTCGTCTTTGCTAACATCCAATTCTTGAGGATTCAAAAACGATTGCTTATAAATGGGATCGTTTTGGTAATTGTCTACATCAATCAGTGACAGGTAATAGGGCGTGATGCTAAGTGGGAATTTGGATTGTGTTTCTTCCAGGTTTTTAATTTCTTCTGGTGAAAACTTAATACCTGTTAAATGTTGAAAATCTTCAATGTTTCGGATGGAGTGCTTGAGTTGCCATTTCCAGTCCCGCCACTTAGAGGTTTTGCCGTCTGATTCAATCTTAGAAATGATACTCTGTTGCTGTGTTGACATTACTATCATAAAATCCTTTTGAAATTTTATCCTATGAAGTTGTTAGTGGATAAAAATAGTTTCTATGCGAACAAAAGTAGTGCATTTATCAGGAAAATAAAAAAATGAGTTGGTGTTAGTGTATCAGGAAGTGCTTGGGGTTTTGAGGAGGGGTTTGTAAGTTGTAGAGACAGAGAGGGAAGCGTTGTTTGTGGTGAGATTGCAGCTCGAAGGGATGTTTTGTGTACGAACTATAATTTTATAAGAGAATACCTGATAGGTAAGTGCGTGAAATCTGATTTCTCAGGAATCGTATATCATCTAAAAAATGGTACACAGAATAGGCAGTGCTAGTGAAAAGTGGAATAGAAAGGTTAGGATATGAGTGCTTTAAAGGGGGTGTCTCTTTTAGTTTAAAGGCTTGAAAGTGTATCTAAGGGGGTATGGTCGGGATGTCACATTTTTTGGTGATGGGAGAGTGTAGAACTATTTGTTGGATGCAAACTATTTACCTGGAAGCGTAAAATAGAAAAGGAGGTCTTATAGAAGCCTCCTTTTCGGTAATTATTTCGTATGGTTTTGTTCGCTAGAGAACTAGAGAGTTATTTTATTAATCCACTTCGTTTCAGCAGAGGAGCAATAGATGGCTCTTTCCCTCGAAAAGCTTTGTACAATTCCATCGGATGACGTGTACCTCCTTTCTCCAGTATCTCTTGCCTGAATTTATTAGCTGTTTCACGATGATAGATACCATTCTCTAAAAATGCATCAAAGGCATCGGCATCCAACACTTCAGCCCATTTGTAACCATAATATCCCGAGGCATATCCGCCATCAAAAATGTGCGAAAAGGCCGTACTAACTGCTAAGTTTTTAATGGGTGTAAATAGCTCAGTTTTTTCGATCGCTTTCTTTTCAAATTCGATGACATCTCCATTAAAAGGTGTAGATAAAGTATGCCAGGCCATGTCATTGAGTCCAAAACTTAATTGACGCACCATGGCATATCCACTTTGGAAGTTATCGCTGTCAATTAGTTTTTGAATAAGCTCCTCAGGAATAACTTCACCGGTTTTGTAGTGCACACCAACTTCTTGTAACCATTCTCGTTGGGTAGCCCAGTTTTCCATAATCTGAGAGGGTAGCTCCACAAAGTCTCTATAAACACTAGTTCCTGCCAGGCTTTCGAAAGTCACCTTACTGAGCATACCATGCAAGGCATGTCCGAATTCATGCAAAAAGGTAGTCACCTCCATAAAAGTGAGTAAGGATGGTTGCTGTTCTGTGGGGCGGGTGAAATTACACACAATAGAAATGTGTGGCCGGATATCTTTACCGTTCTGTTGATGTTGATCTCTGAACGACGTCATCCAGGCCCCTCCTTGTTTGGTGGTGCGAGGATGGTAATCCACATAAAGCACACTTAAAAAGGTACCATCTTCCTCGAATACCTCATAAACTTTAGCTTCCGAATGGTAGCCTTCGATTTTCTCGTTTATTTTAAAAGAGAGACCATATAGTTTTTGGGCTAAACTGAAAATTCCTTTTTCCACATTTTCCAACTGAAAATAGGGTTTGGTCATTTCATCGTTTAAACCGAATTTATTGGCTTTCAGTTTTTCGCTGTAATACATATAATCCCAGCGTTGTAAATCATCGTTCAAGCCTTCTTTACGTGCGAAGTCACTTACCTCTTTGACGTCGGCCCGGGCAAAATCAATAGAAGCATCTAATAATTCATCCAGGAATTTGTGTACAGTATCCGGATTAAGCGCCATTTGCTCTTCCAATACGAAGTTGGCATGTGTGTCAAAACCCATTAACTTTGCTTTTTCGACGCGAAGATTGACAATCTTTTGTATGATCGTTTTATTATCGCGTTCATTGTTATTATTTCCCCGGGAAGCATGTGCTAGATACATTTGCTGACGCAATTCGCGATTGTCAGCATATTTCATAAATGGGAAATAACTGGGGAACTGCAGGGAGAATAGCCAACCTTCTTTTTCTTCACTTTTTGCCAAGGCTGAAGCTGCTTCTAAAGCACCATCAGGTAGACCTGTCAGCGCTTCTCGATCTGTAATGTGTAATTTAAAATCGTTTGTTTCGGCCAATACATTTTCACCAAACTGAAGCGTTAAGGTGGAAAGTTCCTTGGTGATTTCCCGATAACGTTCTTTGGCTGTTCCTTCTAATAGGGCACCTTTTCGCACAAATGCTTTGTGGGTATCCTCCAAAAGTTTTTGGCCTTCGGAAGAGAGTGTTCTTTTTTCATCTGAATTAAATACAGTTTTAACTTTCTCAAACAGCGCCGGATTTAACCAGATGTCGTTACTATATTCAGTTAATAAGGGAGATACTTCACGAGCAATTTCCTGAATGGTTTCATTGGTCTCTGCATGATTTAAATTAAAGAAAATACTGCTGATAGTTCCTAAAAGCTGACCTGAATTTTCCAAGGCTTCTATTGTATTGGAAAAAGTAGGCTGTGCTGTATTGGCAATAATGGTGTCAATTTCTTTTTTACCCTGTTTCATGGCTTCCTTAAAAGCCGGAAGGTAGTGTTCTTCTTTAATAAGATGGAAAGGTGCTGTTTGATGAATCGTTTCAAACGGTATTAATAATGGATTGTCAGTCATGATTATTTTATTTTAATTACTACAAAATTAGCGAAACACTGGTAGAAGTGCTTATTAAATAGTGTGAAATTCGCAGTGAACTACTATAAAGAATTCATTTGGTAAAATGTTCAGGAAAGAAAGAGGCGAATTTTTAATAGCTGTAAATAGTTGGGCCAACCACAAACCTTTTGAGGCCGCCTCCGTTTAAAAGCCAAGAGAAAGGTTTGATTTATTTGATAACTGACCTAATTAAGCGTAATGAAATGGTGGCTATATTAGCCACCAATAATCTTTCATCAATTATGAAAAAAAATAGTTTAAAGAGAGTAATGCTGGCTTTCTTATGTTTTTCTTGTTTTTCCTTTTCAAATATCTTGGCGCAAAATGAGGTAGAGAAAATTTTGGACGAAGGGGAAATAAAAAAGTTTACTAAAGCGGATAAATTGATCGCCAAAGGAGATGAGATTCTTGATAAAACCATTGGTATAGAAAAAGAGATAGACGCACTGCGTAATGCGGACGGGCGAATTAAAACCCGAAAAATAGATAAGAAAAGTAAGGCCTCTGCGAAGTATAAGATGCAAGCTGCAGTTTATTATAAAGACGGTTATAATACCAAAATTAAGGTGTTGGATAAACGACTGAAAACAGCGGAAAAGGCTGGGGATAGTAAGGCAGCTAATGTGCGTGATGAGGTGAAGGTACTGGAGAAAAAAGCACGCAAACAATATAATAAAGCAGAGAATTTGATTTCTTATGAAGAGGCCGTTGAAATGGTAGAGTTGGCCCAGGAGAATCAATTAAAAGCCATAGATGTAATGGCTAAAGCTATGGTTTCAGAAGCCCCTGTTGCTGAAGTGCCGGAAGAGGCTGTTGAAGAGGTGATTGAAGAAATACCCCTTACTGTTCAGGATTCGGTGAGTGTACCAGAACCTGAAATGGAAGCAACTCAGGAAACGACTTCTGAAACAATGGAGGAACTAACTTCTGAAGAAGAAGTTGTTTCTGAAGGCGCTGTCCCTCCGGCGGGAACAGAAGCTGCAGTTGTGGCCGGAACTACTGCAGCAGTGGTTGCTGCCGCAGGTACTGAGGAAGAAGATCAGGCAGTTGCTACCGAAGTGGTAGAGGAAGTGCCGGTGCCAATTGAAGAACCTGCTGTTGAAACGGGCTCGGATGTGTTTTTCTCAATTCAGATTTTAGCAGGTAAAACGAAAGTGTCAGAGGCTCAGTTGACAAAAGCCTATAGTGGTTCCAAAGAGATAATTGAAATGACCGGAGATGGTTGGCACCGTTATTCAATCGGGAAATTTGATTCCGTTGAAAAAGCTCGTCAGGCTCAAAAAGAAGAAGGTGTAAAAGGTTTTATTGTTGCCTATAAAGACGGAATGCGGATTTCAGTGAAAGAAGCCACTGAATTATTAAAATAGATACCTAAACATTCAATATATGAACAACAAATTTGTGATTCTTTTTGCATTGCTCCTGGGACTGGGAAGTACAATGCACGCACAGAAAGAGATTATTGATTTTTTAAATGCCGGAAAGGCAGATGCGAATAAGCTGGCCAATGAATACCTACGACCTTATGGAGAGATGTTAGGCGTGAACCTGAACAGCGGCTGGTATACGACTGCCAAAGTGCACAGTGTAGCTGGTTTCGACTTGACTTTGTCAACGAGCTATACAAAGGTGCCCTCGGGAGGAAAGAGTTTTGATCCAAATTTATTGGGATTAGAGACTGTTGAGCCAGTTGATCCTACCGCCATAGCTCCTACAATGAGTGGCTCAAAATCGAGTTCTTTGGCATTCAAAGATCAAATAACAGGGACTCAATTATTAACTGTTGAAGGCGCCGGTGCAGATTATCTAATTACACCCATGTTAACAGGGGCAGTAGGTCTGCCTTTTGACACCGAGATTATGGGACGATTTATGCCAAAAGTAGATTTTGGTGATTATGGGAAAATGTATTTGTGGGGTGTTGGTTTAAAGCACTCTTTGAAAGATTACATCCCATTTGTAAAACGTGTTCCCTTTTTGCAGCTTTCAGTATTAGGAGCCTATACTACCTTTAATAGTACTGTTGGGGTAGATTATGGAAATGATTCAGGAAAATTAGAGATGGGAGCCAATGCGTATACCGGGCGTTTACTGGTTGGTGCAAATTTACCAGTAGTCGCATTTTATACAGGTCTGGGTTATGGATCAACTAAAAGTAATTTTGATGTAAAAGGTACTTTTGATGCCATGCCTGGTCCTGAGGAAGATAGAGTAGATCCTATTGCCTTGGCTTACACCACAAATGGTTTTGATTTTAACGTGGGGATGCGGGTTCGCCTGGCTATTTTTGCTATTCATGCTGATTATTCAGTAGGTGACTATTCCGTGATCACAGCAGGTGTCGGAATCAATTTCAGATAGAGTTTTAGAATTTACAAGATAAAAGACCTTGAGGTAATAACTTCAAGGTCTTTTTTTATACATGGATGGATGTTTTTTCGTAAATTTTGAGTGTAAAACAGTTATCCATGATTCTGAAACATTATTGGCGTCATCTATTTGTTTGGATAGTATTGGTTTTCATGCTTCTTACTCGAATCAATACTTGTCATGTTGTTGCGCAGGAAGTGGTAGAAAATCAAGAAATTAGGTTTTCTCAGGCGGAACAAGATCAAATTGAAAAAGCCGATGAACTTATTATGCGAGGAGAGCGGCTCTACTCTGAGGTTGTGGGAAAAGAGGCTGATGGAAAATCGCGAAAACAAGACGGGTTCATTGGGAGGTATGCTCAAAAGGAAAAGGACAAAGATTTACTGGAGAGTCAATTGAGAGCCATTGGTATGTATTATGCCGGTTACAGTAAAAAGTCGAAAGTCCTTAAGAAAAGGTTGGAAAGGTTCAAGTCTGAAAAACCAGAGAAAACGACTGAAATAAACCAGGTTTTAGCCACCTATGAGAAAAAGAATCGGCAGGCATCAGCTAGCTATCGAAAATCACGAAGTGTTAAATCCCTGGCTGAAGCAGTTAAACTTGGTGAAGGAGCTGTTGATTTGCATAAAGGGCTGCAAAAAGAAATAGTCGATAATATGGGTAAGCTTTTGGCTGCCGAGTCTGTGGCGGCTTCGCAACCAGATGTTGTTGCCGAAGCTCCAATCCCTTCAAAAGAGGCCATGACCCAGGATAAGCCTGAAAACGCGATTAAACCTGTACAGGAGCAGTCTGTCCCAGAACCCAAGGTAGCCGCGGTAACTACTCCACCTGCAGTAGCTGTTGTTAAAGAGGAGAGTGCTGATGAATTATATTTTTCAGTTCAAATATTAGCAGGTAAAAATAAAGTCACTGATGAGCAGTTGGCACGAGCTTATTCCGGATCACTAGAAGTATACGAAAACTATGGAGATGGCTGGTATCGATATTCTGTAGGTAAATACCTGACCTATCAGGAAGCCATGAAGGCTATGCAAGTGAATAATTTAAAAGGACACCCGGTAGCTTATCACGGAAAGAAGCGGGTTAGTTTGGTGGAAGCGAAGAAATTGTCAGATCAAAAAACAACTGTTGTTTCCAATAAAGAGATTACTGAAAAAAAGACTCAATCAATTACAATAGCAGATAAGCCCAAGGAAGGAGATACTTTTTTTACCATACAAATAATGGCTGATCGTAAACAAGCTACTCCGGATCAAATTAAGCGCACCTATTCTGGTTCAATGAAAGTAGATGAGAGGAAAGGAGATGGCTGGTTTCGCTATTCCATTGGTAGGTTCTCTTCGCACGAAGAAGCAGGAAGAGTGATGAAACGGGAAGGCGTAAAAGGGTATATAGTGGCTTATAGTCAATCCAAACGTATCAGCATCAGTGAGGCTAAGAAACTTCTAAGTAACTAATTCATGAAACATACGCGATTACTTTTTCGATGGGTTCTCACTTTATATTTTGGATTTTTAACTTATACAGTTAAGGGACAAGAGGGAGTCGTGCAGTACTTGGATGTTGGAACGGCAAATGCCACGGTTTTATCAGAAAGTTATCTTTACCCTTATGCTAGTATGATTGATGCGACCTTAATTGGCGGCTGGAACATGTCTCCACGTGTGCAACGATCAGGTAAATTTACGCTTCATGTTTTCCTAAATCAGGGTTTTCGTGAGTCAGGTGATAACTTGATGAATATTGGAGGCATGATTGATAATGGCTATTTGGATGGAATAAGCTTAAAAGATCCTGGCCAAAACAATGCCCCAACAGCTCCCTTCAAATTAAAATCAGGTCAGGGCCGGCCGGTGATGATTTATCAGGGAAATGAAGTGCAAGTGCCTAATGGAAAGGATATGGGTACAATCAGATTACCTTCCATCAGTTTTTCTATTGGGATTCCGGCAGGGACAGAAATCAGTGCGAAGTTTACACCTCCGATGGATTATGCTGATTTAGGAGAGTCCTTGCAATGGGGCTTGGGAGTAAAGCATTCGGTTAAAAATTATCTGGCACTCTTTCGCAATTCACCTTATCTCGAAGCAGCAGTCATGGGGACGTATGCGAATCTGAGTACAGAGAGTTCGCTCAGCTATCATGACCAGACAGGTCAATCCTTGATTGTTAACGGATCAGCCCTCTCAGGTCGAATGATATTGGGATTACATTTTAATAAGGCTGATATATTTGGAAGTATTGGGTATGGCTCGCGTAAAAGTGATTTTACACTTTCTGGTACTTATGAGGATATCCCCGATGATCAGG
>Ga0193953_1000604_pt1 | contig 18588 bp, 13 predicted proteins | sample BB_4_MG_FD_140325 | JGI IMG/M metagenome (GOLD analysis project Ga0193953, IMG submission 140325) | Microbial mat bacterial communities from the Broadkill River, Lewes, Delaware, United States - BB_4_MG | ecosystem: Environmental > Aquatic > Freshwater > River > Microbial mats | place: USA... | reverse complement strand
CAATGCCCAGGACCACGAGGGCAGGGCGATTCCGTTCAGCTCGGATGACGAAGAGGTGATGTTTCATTTTGCCGCCCTGGCTGCCGTGGCACTGGAGCGTGCGCAGATCACCCGGGCCGCTATTTTACGCCTGGTTCAGATGTCTGCGATGCGCGACCCTCTGGAGACCGGTGCCCATGTCAATCGGGTGGCGGGTTACTCCATTACCCTTTACGAACATTGGGCACGGCGTCATGGGGTTTCCGAAGAGGAGATCCATGTCAACCGGGATGTGTTTCGTATGGCCTCGATGCTTCATGATGTGGGGAAGATTGCGATCCCCGACAAGATACTGAAAAAACCAGGCAAGCTCGATCCGGAGGAGTTTGAGGAGATGAAGGGGCACACGTTCATTGGGGCAAGCCTGTTTCATCCCTTTGAGTCGGTCTATGACCAGGTTGCAGCCGAAGTGGCCCTCTGTCACCACGAGCGATGGGATGGCGATGGGTATCCGGGATGCGTGGACATGATGAATGGGCAGCCCTTGGAGGGGCAGAACCCCACGTCACGAAATGGTGAGGATATTCCTATTTTCGGACGAATTGTGGCGCTGGCAGACGTGTTTGATGCCCTGTCGTCCAAGCGGGCCTACAAGGAGAAGTGGAAAGAGGAGGATGTGCTCAATTACATTCGTGAGGCGAGGGGCAAACAGTTTGACCCGGAGCTTGTGGATATTTTTTTCGAGGTTCTCGATGAGGTGAGGAGAATCCAGACCCTTTATACGGTCGCCGAGGAGAAAAGGCAGTAAGGGGGGCATTCAAAGGTGGGGTGTCGTGACGTGGTGTCCATGAGTGGCATGTCAGGAAACCAGAGAAAAACCCGGCAAAAAGCCGGGTTTTTTATTTCTCTGCAATTGGGTGGAAAAGGCAGGGGAGCCATTCCCGGATGGTCTGATGGAAACGGGCTCCTAATAAAACTCTTCACGCTTGAAGTGAGAGGTGTCGCATGCATCATTGAGGTTGCCGTTTGATGTCACCAGGAGGCTGGAGATGGTGATGCTGTCCAGCAGTTCGTAGAGGTTGCGCGTGGCATCCACCCAGACGTGACGGACGCGGCATTCGTCGGAGAGCTTGCATCCTTCGGGATCTGTGACACACTCCACGAGATCTGTCTCTCCCTCGAATTTTCGAACGATTTCCCCGAAGGTGATGCCTTCGGGATCCGCCAAAAGTTTGTATCCCCCTTTGGGGCCACGGAAACTGGTGATGTACCCGTCTTTTTTGAGGTCACGAATAATTTGCTCCAGAAATTTGACGGGAATGTCCTGAAGCCTTGAAATAACTCCTACCTGAATGGGATCGCCATCTTTATGGCGGGCGAGTTCAAGGAGTACTCTGACGGCATATCTGCTTTTACTGGATAGTCTCATATCTTTTTTTATCCAAATATCATGAGAGTAAGTGCCACGCTTTCGCCCCTGGTTCTCAGCTCCCCGTGCATGGAGGGCATCCGTGACGTGGCTCAGGGTTAATCTGTAGGGGTCCCTTTGCTCGCAACTATGGCGTGTTGAGCTTAAGCACTCCCAATGAATGAACGTCTGAGGGGACTAAAAGACTATGTTGCCAGACGAAGTTCTGTCAATGAAAAGTTTGGAATCAGGCTCTCGGCAGGCCGCAGCAGCACTGTGACTGAAAGGTCGCCTGTTTTTTTAGTGCGGATGATAGCGTTGTGGGGCGGGACGATCAGCCGACAGGCTTCTCTTTATCAATGGGAAGCACCGGCGGGGCCGTGGGGGCATCAAGGGCACCCAGCTCTTCGGGGGATGGCAGGTCCTCCACGCTGTTGAGACCGAACAACTCCAGGAAGTGACGGGTCGTTGCATAGATGAGGGGACGGCCCGGGATCTCCTTTCGGCCGGCCACGCGGATCAGCCTCATGTCCAGGAGGGTTCGGATAATGCCCCCTGAGTCGACCCCCCTTAAATACTCCACTTCGCTTCGGATCACCGGTTGCCGGTAGGCGATGACAGCAAGGGTCTCTAACGCAGCCCGGGAGAGTTTCAGTGAGGGCGCCTGATGAAGCTTCGCCGTCCACGGGGCCAGATGCGCCGCAGTTCGGAACTGGTAGCCCCCGGCGATCCGGACAAGTTGGATACCGCCTTCCCGTGTGTCGTACTCCGAGACAAGCTCCTGAACGGTCTCTTTCACCCGCTCCTTTTCCGTGTCCGGAACCAGGCGGCGCAGTTTCTCCACGGACAGGGGGTGAGGGGAGGAGAAGAGAAGACCCTCGATGATCTGTTTAAGGGTGGGAAGGGGCATGGGGGCTCATCTCCGGCATGGGTGAAAAAACGCGGATGATTCCGCTTTGCACATGCTGCATGATGCGCAGGCGGCCCTGCTTGGCCATTTCCAGGATGGCGAGAAAAGTGACCACCAGCTCCGGCTTGGACTCTCTGGGATGGAACAGATCGGTGAAGAGGATAGAGCTCTTTCGGGCGAGGCGCTCGGCAACCACCTCCATGCGCTCGCGGACGCTGAGTTTCTCCGTGGAGAAGTCGACGGTGTGGTCCCGGTAGTGCCCGGCGATGAGGTCCTTGAAGGCGTTGACAAGGTCCATGAGGTCTGCCTCCATGGGTCGATCTTCCCGGGGTGTGTCGGAAGAGGGGTGGGTCGGTTCCGTGTGCGTGAAGGTGGTGGTGCCCAGGACATTCTGTTCTCCCAGCCACTCCGAAGCCCTCTTCATGCGCAGGTATTCCAGCAGAGGCCGGGCGATTTCCATGCGCGGGTCCTCCTCTTCGTCATCCCCGGAAGGGGGAAGAAGCATTCGGGACTTGATGTGGGTCAGGGTGGAGGCCATGAGGAGAAAGTCGCCGGCAAACTCGATATCGAGGCCCTGGAGTACCTCCAGATACGCCATGTACTGCTCCGTGATGATGGCGATGGGGATATCAAGGATATCCATGTCGTTCTTGATGACCAGGTGAACCAGCAGGTCCATGGGGCCTTCGAAAACATCGAGTTTCACGGCGTAATGGGCACCGAAGAGTGGGTCCATGGCGACTTCTCCCTTGGCGGATTACCCTAGCGGGGTAAAGCCCACGGCTTTTCGGATCTCATCGAGAAAGGGAACGCTGACTTCCCGGGCACGGTCCCGCCCCTTGATGAGTTCGGCTTCAATGGTGGCCGGGTCGGCCATCAGCTCGTCGTAAGTGGCTCGAAATGGGGAGAGGGTCTCATTCAGGTATTCAAAGAGGAACTGCTTCATTTCACCCCAGGCGATGCCCGCCTCATACCGTTTTTTCAGATCGGCCACTTCATCTGCAGCGGCAAAGGCCCTGAAAATTTCAAAGAGGGTGCAGCCGTTGGGATCCTTGGGCTCTCCCGGCTCCAGGGAGTTGGTCTTGATCTTCATGATGAGCTTGCGGAGTTTTTTCTCGGGGAGAAAAAGGGGAATGGTGTTGTTGTAGCTCTTGCTCATCTTGCGTCCGTCCAGGCCGGAGAGGACGGCAACGGAATCATCGGTCAGCGCTTCGGGGAGCACAAAGTGGTCTCCGTAGTGGTGGTTAAAGCGGGCGGCAATGTCCCGGGCCATTTCAATGTGCTGAATCTGGTCTTTTCCCACGGGAATCTTGTGGGCTTTGAACATGAGGATATCCGCGGCCATGAGGACGGGGTAGCTGAAGAGGCCCATGGTGATCCCTTTGTCGGGGTCCTTTGCGTTGTTCTCTTCGTTCACCTGGACCTTTGCCTTGTACGAGTGGGCTCGGTTCATAAGGCCCTTGGCCGTCATGCAGGTGAGGATCCAGGTAAGCTCGGGGATCTCCGGAATGTCGGACTGACGGTAAAACGTCGCGTTGTCTGTATCCAGGCCCGTGGCGAGCCATGTGGCTGCCACTTCCATGCTGGACTGCCTGAGTTTGGCAGGGTCATGGGAGTTGATGATGGAGTGGTAATCCGCCAGAAAATAGAAGGAGCGGACATCGGTTCTCCGGCTTGCTTCGATGGCGGGCCGGATGGCTCCCACATAGTTGCCGAGGTGGGGGGTTCCGGAGGTTTGTATCCCTGTCAGTACGGTCTCTTTCATCACGTTCATCCTTGGGGGCCTCGCTGGCGTGCGGAGGCCTTGATAGATCCAGTCAATTGGGTGCACCCCTTGTCAGGGATGGTTTGTTGCGCCTTCGTATCCCACAGCCTGGGGCTGGAGGCCGCAATTGTATTTTGCGGCTCAGCCAAGCATGGGCACCTCTTCTATGCCGTAAAAAAGGCGAAAGATCAAACTGCAATCGGTTCGAACCCGGATATTTCACGAGTTGAGTGCACCCATATTCAAGGCATCAGAGCTGAAGATGTAGTGGTTTACCTCAATGCGCTGATAACGCAGAAGATGGGTGCACTCGGCTCGCCCGAAGGGTGAGAAAATCGAGCAGAAAACCGTGGGTTACGGTTTTCATTTTTCAAATATCTACATTTGTAACAGTAACTATTTGTAATGATCGGTAATTGTGCCTGTGTGACAGTTTTTTCATGAAATATCCGGGCGAGGGGATCATTCCTGCAGGTAGGTGGCGGCAAAGGCCAGCTCATCGTCTTTGTCGTCAAGCTCTCCATCGAGCTTGGCGGCGAGGGTCTCTTCCAGGATCCGGCTGTACAGGGGGCCGGGTTTGAGCCCCATCTCCTTTAAGTCCCGACCCATGATGGAAAGGGAGATGTGTCGCAGCTGGCTCATGTAATGGGATATGGCCTTTTTGATCTCCTCGTTGGCCGATACCGCCATGATGTAAAGAAGCAGTTCGGTCCTTAACGGGGAGAGGTTCCGGTGCAGGTCGCTGTTTGTGGCCGGCAGGCTGTGGGTGAGCCATGTGTAGGCACTCCGGGCGTGGAACCTCTCAGCGGTGATGAGCTTTTTGTGTTTTGGGGCAAGCATGAGGCGTTTGGCCACCTCTTCGGAGATTTCCCGGTCGCACTGGGTCAGAAGGGTGAGGAAGTAGATGACCCACCGCTCGATGGGCTCATCTGTGTACATGAGGTCATGCCATGCCAGGACTTTTTTTGCTTCGTCAAGCTGGTCGATGAGATCGTTGTGTTTAAGAATGCCGGGGTGGATGATCTTCATGAGGCCAAGGTCGAAAATTCGGAAAATGGCCGGGATGGGGTTCTCCTCCTCAAGGATCTGGCGAAATTCGTTGAAGACACGAAGGCCCCCCAGCTCGCGGAACACGTCTAAGTGAATGGCATTTTTGATCATCTCATGGGTCACCTTGCCGATGGTGAACCCAAAGCGCTGTTCAAACTTGATGGCCCGGAAGACACGGGTCGGGTCCTCCACGAAACTCAAGTTGTGGAGGATGCGAATGCGCTTTTCCTTGATATCCCGCTGGGCGTTGAAAAAGTCGGTGAGGGTGCCGAATCCGTCTGGGGCAAGTTTGATGGCCAGGGTGTTGATGGTGAAGTCCCTGCGGTACAGGTCGAGTTTGATGGAGCTGGTCTCCACCTCGGGAAGGGCTGCAGGGGCGGTGTAATACTCCATACGGGCGGTGGCCACATCCACCTTGAACCCGTCGGGAAAGATGATCACCGAGGTGCCGAATTTGGAGTAGGTGTTGATGCGGGCTCCCATCATTTCGGCAAAAGCTTTGGCAAAGGTGATGCCTTCCCCTTCGATGACAATGTCCACATCATCGTTTTGCCGGCGCAGAAGCAGGTCCCGGACAAATCCACCCACCACGTAGACACCGAACCCCATGGAGTCGGCCACTTCACCGATTTTTTTCAGAAGGTCGAGGATATCCCGGCTGAGGCGTTCCCTCATGAGTGAGGTGACGGGCTTTTGCTTCGGGTAGTGGGGCTCCAGGCTGACCTCGTCCCCCGCTGGCCGGGCGTGCTCCTTGCTGTACACCAGCAGGTTGAGAAGATCGGTGCGGGTCACCACCCCTATCAGTCGGTTTTTTTCAAGGATGGGGAGAAGCCGTTGCTTGTTTCCGATGATCTGGTCCACCAGGGTGTTGAAGTCGGTGTCCGGGGCCGCCACGGCCACGGTGGAGGACATAAACTCCTGAACAGGGTGGTTGCCCAGGTTGTGGGACAGGGCCCGTTCGATGACCTGGCGGGTGATGTAGCCCCGGAGTGTTTCGCTGTCATCGTGAAAATCTGTTACGACCAGGGCATTGATGTTGTAGCGCGTGAGAAGGCGCGACGCCTCGGAAAGGGGCAGGAGAGGGGCAATGGTGATGGCCGGAGAGCTCATGAGGTGGCGTGCCGTCCGGATGGGCTTCACAAGGGCAGAGAGAAGGGCGCCGAGTTTCTCCTCCACCTGGGCCAGGGGCATGTTGCGAACCACGGTGGAGGCGGCAAACGGGTGGCCTCCGCCGCCCAACTCGGTCAGTATGGCCCCGCAGTCCACCTCAGGCAGGCGGCTTCGGGCCACCACATGAATCCGGTTTCCCATGCCGGCCAGGACAAAAAGAACCCCAAGGTTCTCCATGCGCATCATTTTCTGGACGAGGGTGGCTATGTCGGGGATGTACTCTTCCATGGTCAGGGAAACCAGGGTGATCTCCACACCGTTGACCATGCGGCGTTCACTGCGATGCAGCATGTCATTGATGAGGGCCACCTGGGCCGGGTCCAGCTCCTTTGCGATGAGGCTTGAGACAATGTCCAGGTTGGCCCCCCTGGAGACGAGGTAGGCGGTGGCCTGAAAATCTTCCGGTGTGGTGGAGGCATAGGTGAAAGAGCCGGTGTCCTCGTAAATACCGAGGCTGATAATGGTGGCCTCTTCCTTTGAAAGAGGGATCCCTTTTTCCTGGATAAGGGTCACAAGGATGGTGGCGGTGGCGCCGACAGGTCGGATCACTTCAAGTTCGCCTGTAAGGTCACCCGCCTGGTCCGGGTGGTGATCGAAGATGTGAATCTCGGGGGATTGCTCTTGAATGATCGGGGCCACCTCACCGAGCCTGGAGAGGTCCCGCGTGTCAACGAGCACAACACGGCTCACTCTTTTATCTGTGATGTCGGCGATTCGTTTCATGTTGAAGAGGTAGAGGAGGGAGCTGATGAAAAAGTTTTTCAGGTTCTTCTTCTCGCCGGCATTGGGAAGGACCACCACGGAGCCAGGGTAGAGTTTATGGGCAGCCAGCACCGACGAAATGCCGTCAAAATCGGCGTTGATGTGGGTGGTGATGACGGTCAGGCCGTCGGTGTTGGGTTGATTGGTCTCGGGCACGGTCTTCCCTTAATATAATGATAATTATGGCGGGAGAAAAACTCTGGACACGGGGCGCGGCAGTTGGATGTCGTGTCACGCATCATGCATTTTCGTGTCTTTTCCCCGGGGATGCATGAAAGGTCCCTTTAAAGGACCTCGGCTTTGGCGTATACTGTAAGACTGAAACAGCGTGTCCCTTTCGAGGCCGGTTCGTCGGTTGCCTTGAAAAGGCATGGAAAATCTGTTTAGCTTCGCGGGGCATGATCCCCATGAGCATGATATAACCAAGTGATCCCCAGAGGTCAAGGCCGCTGCCATGCGCCCGCAGCCTTTCTCCATACCGTAATAAGGACGCTCCATGACTGAAGAATCGTATGCCTATCTTTTTGGACCTGTACCATCCCGTCGCCTGGGCCTTTCCCTGGGGGTGGACCTGGTGCCATCGAAAACCTGTTCCCTTGACTGTGTGTATTGTGAAAGTGGTCCTACAACAAAGCTTACGGTGAAGCGATCCACCCTGGTACCCACCGATGCGGTGATTGCAGAAATAGATCGCTATTTTGAAAAGCATGAGGCCCCGGATGCCGTGACATTCTCGGGGGCAGGAGAACCCACCCTGCACTCGGATATTGGGAAAATTGCAGATCACATCAAAAAGCGTTGTCCGGGGGTACGCGTGGTGCTTCTCACCAACGGCACCCTCTTTGACCGGGAGGATGTGAGGCGCGATGCAGCCCGAATGGATCTTGTCATCGCCTCTTTTGATGCTGCCGACAAGGGGGTATTCAGTACCCTCAACCGTCCGCACCCCTCCCTCGACCCCGCTGCAATGGCGGACGGCCTTGTGGCCTTTCGGGAGGCATTCGGCGGAGACTTGTGGATCGAGGTGTTCGTTGTTCCCGGAGTTAACGACCACGATGCCGAGGTGGGGCGTATTGCAGAGGTGGTGAAACGAATCGGTCCGGATCGGGTTCAGGTCAACACCCTGGATCGCCCGGGTGCTGAGTCCTGGGTGACCCCGGCAGACAAGGAGACCCTTGAAACCGTCACAGTGGCCCTCGGTGCTGGTGAGGTGATTGGAGCGTATCGCCGCCGTGTGGAGACAACAGGAGGGGAGGAGGATGCCTCATCGCGTATTCTCGAGATGGTGAGACGACGCCCCTGTACTGCCGAGGATCTTAGGGAAAGCCTTGGTATCGCAGGAGGTTTAATCGAAGAGGCCCTTGAGGAGCTGGTGGCATCGGGTCGAATTCAAGGGGAACGCCTGGCCCGTGGAATGTTTTACAAGCCTTTGTAAAGCGACGATAAATTAAAAATTCATTGAAAAAATGGGCGAAACCATTTAATGAATTCATAATCGTAAATGATTTACCTGAATTATTCTTTTCAGGGATTGCGATAGTATGGACAGTGACTGTTCCCGTTGCCGCCGTTTAACTCCCCCACCACCATCGGCACAGGGGTGTACACATACGATGTGTCCTGTCTGGGCCGCTCAAGCATAAGGCCCCTTCACCGTTACGCAATGCCCGCAGCCAGGGCATTATGATGCCAACCCGCTCTCCAGTTTTCGTAGGAGGTTGACGATGCCTGTTTATCTCTGGGAAGGGAAGAACAGAAAGAACGAAACCCGTAAAGGGGAAATGGAAGCGCCCAGTGAAGAGGCGGTGCGCTCTAACCTCACACGTATGCGCATTGCGCCCGGCAAGGTCAAAAAGAAACCCAAGGATATCCTGGAGAACGTCGCCTTTCTGCAGCCCAAGGTGCAGGAAAACGACATCATTGTTTTTGCCCGGCAGTTTTCCACCATGATCGATGCAGGGCTTCCCATTATCCAGTGCCTCGAGATTTTGTTGAACCAGCAGGAGAACCCCACGTTTAAGAAAGTGATCAAGGAGATCAAGGGCGATGTGGAAGGGGGGCAGACCTTTGCGGCCGCCCTGAAAAAACACCCGAAGCTCTTTGATGCTCTTTTTGTCAACATGGTGGCGGCAGGTGAGGCCGGAGGTATCCTCGACATCATTTTGAGACGCCTTTCCAATTACATGGAAAAGATGATGAAGCTCAAGCGCCAGGTGAAGGGCGCCATGACCTATCCCGTGGTCACCATGGTTATTGCCGTTGTGGTGGTGGGGGTCATCCTTGTCTTTGTTATTCCCACCTTTACCGAGATGTTTTCGAACTTTAATGCGGCCCTTCCCTTGCCGACCCAGATCGTTATCAACATGAGTGATTTTGTCAGGGGCAACATTCTCTATATCATCGGCGGAATCATCATTGCCAGTATCGCCTACAAGCAGTTCGGGAAGACAGCCAAGGGGCGGAAGGTGCTGGACCGGACGTATCTCAAGATGCCGGTGTTCGGTATCCTGATCCGGAAGGTGGCGGTGTCCAAATTTACCCGGACCATGGGAACCATGCTGAACTCCGGTGTTGCCATCCTTGATGCCCTGGATATTGTGGCCAAGACCGCGGGCAATGTGGTGATCGAAGAGTCTATCTACGAAGTGCGTGCGGGGATCTCAGAAGGCCGGACCATGGCCGACCCCCTCATTGAAAGCGGGATCTTTCCTTCCATGGTCTGCTCCATGATCGCGGTGGGGGAGTCCACGGGTGCTCTGGATACCATGCTTGAAAAGATTGCGGACTTTTATGACGACGAAGTGGATCAGGCGGTGGAGAACCTGACTGCCATGATCGAGCCCTTTATGCTGGTGTTTTTGGGAACGGTCATCGGCGGGCTGGTTGTGTCCATGTATCTGCCCATCTTCAAGCTGGCCAGTGTTGTGGGCTGATGTCGAAGGTGGTTGAACGCGGCACCGGTGATAAAACCAGGTCATCGGTACGCCGGGAACGGTGGGCTCGGGTTGGGGCAGACCATGTGAGGAAACTCAGGTGGCTCATGCTCTGCCGGGCCCTCTTTGCTCTGTTGACCCTGTCGGCGACCCTGGTTTACCGTGCCGGGGAAAATTTGTCGTTTTTTGTTGAACCCCTCACCTCGCTTTATGTGGTGGCGGGGTTTGTTTTTTTGGTGAACCTGTTGTACCTGGGGGTCTTCCGATGGTTTAAGTATGAGGAGGCTTTTGGAGGGGCTCAAATTTTCGGGGATGTTCTCACGGTCTCCGCCATCGCCTACCTGACGGGCCTTCTCTACAGCCCTTTTCTTTTTTTGTATCCCATTGTCATCATCTGCGGCACCATCATTCTGGGGCGGACAGGCGGGTATCTCACCGCTGCCATCGCATGCATCGCCTTTGGGTTGCTGGTTGACCTGCAGTTTTATGGGCTTTTGAGTCCACCGGGGTTCGAGGCGACCCCTTTTGCCGAAGATCTGACCTGGCAAAATGTGTTCTATCGGACATCGGTGCTTTTCCTTGCCTGTCTGGCCACCTCTCTTGTGAGTGGGTATATCGCGGATCAGGAGAGGCGCGCCCGGGCGGATCTGGCCATTATGGAGGAGCAGGTCAAACGGGTGGAGAAAATGGCCATCATTGGTGAAATGGCCGCAGGTTTGGCCCATGAAATCAAGAATCCACTGGCATCCCTTTCAGGCTCCATTCAAATGCTTAAGGGAGAAAAGGGGTGGGAGCCCCACCATGAAAAACTGATGGGGATCGCTGTGCGTGAGGCAGCCCGGCTTTCGGGGCTGGTGACGGAATTTCTGCTTTTTGCCCGGCCCGGTGTGGGCAAGCCGGAGTCTGTTGCTTTGCAGGGGGCTGTGGAGGAGACCGTGGCTTTGTTGGCCCAGGATCCCCGGTGGGGGCATCATGCCCGGGTTGAGGTCCGTGTGGACGATGGGGTGGCCGTTTGTATGGATCCCGGGCATCTCAGGCAAGTGCTTCTCAACCTTCTTATTAATGCCACGGAGGCTGTTGATGAGGGTGGTCGGGTTGTTTTTTCGGGGTGCGGGGACCGCAACAAAGGGGTGGTACTCCGGGTGAAAGACGATGGCCCGGGCATTGACAGAGGGGACGCGAAACACATCTTTGACCCCTTTTTTACAACCAAAAAGGATGGGACGGGCCTCGGACTATCCATCGTACACAGGTTGCTTGAAGAGTGCGGCGGGGGAATTCGTGTGAAGAGCAGGCCCGGTGAGGGGGCGGAGTTTATTCTTTCGCTCCCCGCAGGCGGCAGGGCATCGGCAGCCTTATCAACTTCCGGCCCGGTGTTGACAGGGGCAAATGAAATTGGTTAGGTTAGGGGCATTTGGTCAAAATCAGGCCGGAAATGCCTTGAAGACACCGCAGATTAAGGGAAGAGCACTGTCCGTCGGATTGGTCAACTCCTTGACTAAGGTGGTGTCGAAACATGGAATAATTGAAGCAGGGCTTCTGAACATATCAATTAAGATGCGACCGTAAGAAAAAAAATGCTTTCAATGGTTCTCCCTTGCATGGAAAGGGCAACCTCGGCATCGGGTATGCCGGGGAAGGACTGTTTTTTTACGGAGCCATCCATAAAGTGAGCAGCAGAGAATGAGCAAAGATAACGCACAGGACGTCGTCGAACAGAGAAAAGCCAAGAATGAAGAGCTAAGGGGACGGGGGATCAACCTTTACCCCAATGACCTGCGGGTGACCCACACCGTCGCCGATCTCAAAGCATTCATCGAAGCCGAACCGGAGAGTACCGGGCCTGAAGGGGCTGTCTTTACCGTTGCGGGGCGTATGATGGCCATCAACCGCATGGGCAAATCTTCCTTTGTCCGCTTCAGGGACCGTAGCGGCCTCATGCAGGCCTTTGTCGCCAAGGACAAGGTAGGGGATGAAGCCTACGAACTCTTTAAAAAGATGGATATCGGGGACTTTATCGGCTTGACCGGCACCCTCTTCAAGACCCGTACCGGTGAGTGGACCCTTCAGCCCACCACCCTTTCTCTGGTGTGCAAGTCCGTGCGCCCGCTGCCCGAAAAATTCCATGGGTTGAAGGATCCGGAAAAACGCTATCGTCAGCGGTATGTTGACCTGATCATGAATCAGGACGTAAAAGAGATCTTCCGCAGGCGAAGCCGCATGGTCCAGGCCGTGCGTGATTTCCTCCTTAAGAGGGATTACCTTGAGGTGGAAACACCCATGATGCAGCCCATTGCCGGCGGCGCCGAGGCCACCCCCTTTGTCACCCACCACCGTGCATTGGACATGGAACTCTATCTGCGTATCGCACCGGAGCTCTACTTGAAACGTCTCGTTGTGGGTGGGTTCGAGCGTGTGTTCGAGATCAACCGTAACTTCAGGAATGAAGGGGTCTCCACCCGTCACAACCCTGAATTTACCATGATCGAATTCTACCAGGCCTACGCCAACTACGAGGACCTCATGGACCTCACCGAGGAGATGTTTGCCTATGTAGCCGAGCAGGTGACGGGATCTCCAGTCATCGAATATCAGGGCAACACCATTGACTTCGGCACGGCGTGGAAACGTATTCCCATGATGGACTCCCTTGTGGAAATTGGCGGGGTCGATAGAGGCATTCTCGATGACCACGAGGCCCTCCTGAAGTTTGCCGATGAGAAAGGTATTCACATCACCAAGGCGGATCGTATGGGCAAGGTGATCACCAAGCTTTTTGATGAGCTTGTGGAGCCCAACCTTATCCAGCCCACCTTCATTACCGGATACCCGGTGGAGGTCTCCCCGCTGTCCCGTCGCAGCGACACCCACCCTGAACTCACCGACCGTTTTGAACTCTTCATCGCGGGGCGTGAGATCGCCAACGGCTTCTCCGAGCTCAACGATCCCGAAGACCAGCGAGAACGCTTCCTGGAGCAGGTGGCGGACAAAGAGGCTGGGAACGAAGAGGCCCACAACATGGACACGGACTACGTCGAAGCCCTTGAGTACGGCCTGCCACCCACAGCCGGTGAAGGCATCGGTATGGATCGTCTTGCCATGCTGCTGACCGACTCCGCTTCCATTCGTGAGGTGATTCTCTTTCCCTTGATGAAACGGATCGATAAGTAGTGACATGATACCGCCGGTGGGGCAGATGCTTCCCCGGCGGTTTGTTTAATACCCTGTGAAACGATGGTTGAATGAGCCGAATCGGATTTCCCCTTTCCATGTCGTATGAATTCCTCATTGCCTTGCGCTACCTTAAGGCCAAGCGCAGGCAAACTTTCATTTCCCTAATAACCTTGCTGTCGGTTGCCGGTGTGGCCGTGGGCGTGATGGCCCTCGTTGTCGTGATTGCGGTGATGACCGGTGCCGAGAAGGACTTCAAGGCCCGTATCCTCGGCTTTCAGTCCCACATCTCCGTCATGAAACGGGGCGGAGGCATTGATGCGCCTGAACAGCTTTTGGGGGTGATTGATGGGGTAAAGGGCGTGAAGGTGACGGCCCCCTTTGTTTACGGGCAGGTGATGCTTCGCTCTGCCTATGGGGTGTCCGGGGCCGTGCTTCGGGGTGTGGACCCTGTGGCACCCGTGACGCAGATCGAAGGGTATCCGCCTGAACGACTTGAAAAACGCCTTGAGCGCAAAGCCCCTTCAAGGGGGCGCCCTGCAGCTCCGGGGGTCGTGCTTGGAAAGGAATTGGCGCTGAACCTGGGGGTGGGTGAGGGTGACATGATCTACCTTATTTCACCCAAAGGGATGATTTCACCCATGGGCCATGTTCCCTCCATGCGCCAGTTCAGGGTTGCCGGTCTCTTCGATTCCGGTATGTACGAGTATGACAGCGCCTTTGCCTACATTCATATTGATGACGCAAGGTCTGTCTTCCGTCTCGGGGACAACGTTACAGGCATGGATGTCTGGACCGACGCTCCGTATGAAGCAGACCTGATTCGCGAGGGGATTCTCGAACGCATCGGGCCGATCTACTGGGCCCGGGATTGGATGCAGATGAATGCGAGCCTCTTTTCCGCGTTGAAACTCGAAAAGGCAGCGATGTTCGTGATCCTTATTTTGATTGTTCTGGTGGCGGCGTTTAACATTGCCAGCAGCCTGATCATGATGGTGATGGAAAAAACACGTGACATTGCCATCCTGAAAGCCATGGGTGCCAAAGACGGAAGCATCATGAGGATCTTCGTCTATCAGGGAACCATTATTGGCATGGTGGGTACCTCCATTGGGGTGATGCTCGGGGTGGTGCTCTGTTTTGTTTTGAAGAACTTTAAAATCATCGACCTTCCCAAGGTCTATATATTCTCAACACTGCCGGTGAGGCTGGAGGCCATGGATGTTCTGGTCATCTCCCTTTCGGCATTTTGCATCTGTTTTCTGGCCACCCTTTACCCTGCGTGGCAGGCTTCCAGGCAGAATACGGTGGAGGCGATACGTTATGGGTGATGCCATGAGAGGGGCAAGGCTTTCTCTGGAGGGGATTTCCAAATCCTACAGTGCCGGCGGGGTGGAGCTCGATGTCTTAAAAGATGTCTATTTTTCCATGGTCGGCGGAGAGCGAATTGCCGTTACCGGAGCATCGGGCATCGGCAAATCAACGCTGCTGCATATCGTGGGGGCCCTGGATCGGCCCGATGCGGGGCGGCTCATCTGTGATGGGGTTGACGTCTTCGCGGCGGATGACAGGCATCTGGCGGGGTTTCGAAATCGGACCATTGGGTTTGTGTTTCAATTTCATCATTTATTACCGGAGTTTACAGCACTTGAAAATGTGATGTTGCCCCGGTTTATCAGAGGGGAAAAGGGAGAGGGCGTCCGAAAGGATGCCGAAGCGATCCTCGACAGGGTTGGCCTCTCTCGACGACTGCACCACCGGGCAGGAGAGCTTTCCGGTGGGGAACAACAGCGTGTGGCCATTGCACGAGCGGTGGTGGGACGGCCCGCGATTCTTCTGGCTGATGAGCCGACAGGCAATCTGGACGGCAAAAACAGCAGTCAGATCCATGAGCTGCTCGACGAGTTGAACTGTGAAACCGGGATGACGGTTGTGGTGGTGACCCACAACATGGAGCTGGCCGGTTATATGGATCGCCAGGTAACCCTGGAAGGCGGGCAGGTAGTTGAACGGACATGACAACAAGGGAAATATATTAATGACTCGACTGACCAGGTCTCTTCTCTCTTCTCTGATGATCGCGATCGTGGTAATGGCCGGAGCCATTCCTGCACAGGCTGAAGAGGCGGCAAAACGGATTGCTGTCCTTCCTTTTCACGTGGTTTCTGAAACGGATCTCTCGTACCTCTCCGACCAGATCCCTGATACCCTTTCACGTCAGCTGAAACGTGACGGCGGAGAGATGGTGGATGCAAGCTCCCTGATGGGGGCCGTGGGCGAAAAGGGTGCGGTGGACACCGCCCTTCTTGCAAGTGCGGCTGCTTCGGCCAATATTGATCATGTTATCTGGGGGGGCCTGACACAGACTGGCGAGACCTACCGCCTGGATGCGACCCTTTTTGACGTAGGAAACGGCAGCAGCACGCCCCTCTCCAGCGAAGGCGAAGGGGTGGAGACCCTTATCTCCACCGTGGGTGATATGGCCGTGAAGGTCGGGTCCCGCATTTTTCGATTTGAAACCATTTCCGATGTGAAGGTGGAGGGCAACCGGCGCATCGAGTCCGACGCGGTCCTTCGGATTGTTCGGACCAAAGCCGGGGACCGGCTTCAGAAAGATGCCCTTACGCGCGACATGAAGTCCATCTATCGCATGGGTTACTTTGAAGACATCAAGGTGGTGGCAGACCACAACGATGACGGAACGGCCACGGTGATTTTCCGCGTCAAGGAAAAACCCACCATTCGAAATGTCCAGGTCAAGGGCAACCATGTGTTTGATGACGAGAAGGTGAAAAAGAACATCACCCTTTCCAAAGGGGCGATTTTCAATACCGGGGCCCTCAACACCTCCATCAAGCAGATCGAAAGTCTCTACAACGAAAAACACTACTACAAAACGAAAGTGAACTACCGCCTCATCGATGTGGAGAACAACCAGGCCGACCTGGAGTTTACCATCGAGGAGGGGGAGAAAATCTGGATCAAAGAGATTGCCATTGAGGGCAATGACTTTTTCAGCGATAAAAAAATCCGCAAGATGATCAAGACCAAGAAGAAGGGGTTCTTCTCCTGGTTGACATCTTCTGGTACTCTGGAGATGGCGGACCTCAATGTCGATATGGCGGTGATCAACGCAGAGTACCAGAGAAACGGCTTCATTGACTGCCGAATGGCGGACCCCGAGGTTGAGTACAAGGGAAAGTGGATTTACATCACAGTCAAGATCGAGGAAGGGAGTCGTTACGCCCTGGGCAATGTTGACGTTGACGGCGATATCCTTGATACCAAAGAGGCCCTGCTTGCCCGGCTTAGCGTAGGGGGTGACGAGTTCGTCAACCGTGAGAAGGTCCAGAACGATGTGGTGTTGCTTACCGATATCTACAGCGACGAAGGGTATGCCCGGGCAGCCGTGGTTCCCGACATCCGTCGCAACCGGGAAGATGGTGTGGCCGATGTGACCTACCGGGTCACCAAGGGGAATATGGTCTATTTTGATAAGATCATCATCACCGGCAACTCCGTAACCCGGGACAAAGTCATCCGGCGACAGCTCAAGATCTACGAACAGGAACTTTACCGGGGAGCCAAGCTCAAGGAGAGTGTCCGGAACCTCTATCGCCTCGAGTACTTCGGCGACATCAAGGTCAATACCCTCGACACGGCCGATCCGGACAAAGTGAACCTTTCCATTGATGTGACGGAAAAACCCACCGGTACCTTTACCTTCGGCATGGGCTACAGCAGTGAAGACAAACTGTTCGGCACCACCTCCATCTCCAAGCGAAACCTTTTCGGTCGGGATCAGTCCCTGGACCTGAAGGCCCAGTTCGGCGGCACCGGTAACAAGTATTCGCTGATCTTTGTTGAACCATGGCTTTTTGACATCCCCCTCTACTCCAAGTACGAGTTGAAGAACTGGGACGACGAGTACACCTATTACGACAAAAAAACCGTGGGCGGTGGCGTCACCCTGGGTTACCCCATCTTTGACTACACACGGGCCTTTGTCTCGTATAACTACGAGCGCAACACCATCGACAACATTCAGACCGGTGCTGCCTCCAGTATTATCGAGATGGAAGGTCTCAACGTTCTGAGCAGCACCAGCTTCAGCATCAATTACGACACCCGGGATCGTCGCTACAATGCCCAGACAACCCGTGGATTTGATCACACGATCCGTGTGGAGCACGCCGGCGGTGCGCTTGGTGGTGACATGAGTTACTCCAAGTACACAGCCGAATCGAGCTGGTTCTTCCCCGTCTTCTGGAAGGTGATCGGGATGCTCCACGGTGAAGGGGGGCTCGTGGTTGAAAACAGCGACGGCTTTCTGCCGGACTACAAAAAGTTTTACCTGGGCGGCATCAACTCCCTTCGCGGCTTTGAGTATCAGGATATTCACCTGACTGATGAGGACGGCAACGAGATCGGCGGCAACAAGTACGTGCAGCTTAACGCCGAGCTTATCGTGCCCCTGTTTGGCGTAGAGGGACTTGTGGCCCTTGTCTTTACCGATGCGGGCAACGTCTATGCAACAAAAGAGAACATCGATCCGTCGGATTTCCGCCAAACCTATGGTTTTGGTTTCAGGTGGTACTCCCCCATCGGCCCCATTCGGTTTGAAAGAGGCTATGTCGTGGATCCCCAGGAGGGCGAGGACAGGGCCCGGTGGGAATTCTCCATGGGGACGGCGTTTTAAAACGTGTGCCGGTTAAGGCCGATGTGATGTCGGCTTTGTTAACAGGGCTCGCGCTATGATGCGAGCAGGGCCTATTAAAAAGGCGGGAGTATTTTATGGGACGCGGTATCAGAGGTCTTGTGGTGGCAGCCCTCCTTCTTGTGTGGTGGGGAACCGCCCTCGGGGCCGATGTGGCAAAAATCGGTGTGGTGGATTTTCAGCGGGTGCTCAAGGAGTCCCGTGCAGGCCGTGAAGCCGCCGAAGTGCTTCGGACCAAACAGTCGGAGCGAATGGCGGAGTTGGGGCGGTTGAAGAGCCAAATTGCGTCTTTGCAAGCCACCGTGGAGAGCCTGGAACTCTCCTCCACCACCCGTGACGTAAGTGAAAAACGCAACGAGTTGGAAACGCTCCTCGGCGAGTTCAAGGCGGCGGATCAGAAGTACAGTCGCCTTTTTGCGGATATCAACCGCAGGCAGACGGAAAAAATAAGAAAAGAGCTGAGCGGGATCATTGATCGTCTCGGCCGCAAAGGGGGCTATCTCCTGATTGTAGAGAAGAAAGAGGTGCTCTACGCCCCCGTATCCATGGACATGACGGACAGGCTCATTGGTCTGTACGATGAGGCATACGAAAAGAGGTAAGATGAAGCGTACCGTTCAAGAAATTGCCGACGTTGTGGGAGGAACCGTCATCGGTGACGGCTCCCGACTCGTTTCGGCCCCTGCGCCATTTGAAGACGCGGGGGAAGACCAGATTGTCTTT
>Ga0193953_1000596_pt1 | contig 18692 bp, 23 predicted proteins | sample BB_4_MG_FD_140325 | JGI IMG/M metagenome (GOLD analysis project Ga0193953, IMG submission 140325) | Microbial mat bacterial communities from the Broadkill River, Lewes, Delaware, United States - BB_4_MG | ecosystem: Environmental > Aquatic > Freshwater > River > Microbial mats | place: USA... | reverse complement strand
ATATACAGGACACTCTAACATTGGGTAATGTCCGGATTCTTGGCATTCTAAAATTTCTACGTCATTATAAAAATGTGAAAATATTTTTGTAACTGATTTTAGAGCAAAAATAGGAAAATCATATTTTCCTACAATTATTTTAATAGGTATATGTATGTTTTTTACTTCACTGGAAAAATCAGTTTCTAAATACATTTTCATATACCCTACTCTTGCTTTTACGATTGATGCTTCATATGCCATTTGTATTCTAGATTTTGCCCAAGTTTGATTATGTCTTTTACTTGCACTATATACAATTTCTTCAATTTTATTTTTATTATCCCTCATTTCATCTATTAGTTTATCTTGGGCAAGTTGTGGCAATTTTATACCTGATGCAAAGATTGGGGTTATTAGAATAAGTTTTGAAACTCTCTTATCAATAAGTGCTATTTTTTGGGCAATCATTGTAGACATAGAATGAGCAAGAAGAACAATATCATCTAATTTTAAATGTGTAATAAGATTTTTAACATCATTTGAAGCTTCAAAACAACTATAAACACCATCTATTTCTTTTGATAATCCATAACCACGTAAATCTACAAATATATAAGTAAAATCATCTGTATTTAAGTAAGGAAAAGTAGGCTCATAGTTTTTATAGTTTCCCATTAATTCATGCAAAACTATTATATTTTTTTTACCAGTTCCAATTATTTTATGGCCTAACTTTATCATTACTATCCTATATGTTTATTTTTAACAAAAAGTTTAACATCAATATTCTTAGATTAAAATTTTGCTAATCTAACAGTTTAGAATCTACATAAAAGATGCTTTAAAAAGCTTTTAGATACACTTCTTTTAGATCTAATGGAGTAAATAATGCAGAAAAATGAAGAAATAGAACAAATACTTGATAACATAAGAAAACTAGCTTTTTATGTAGGACATGGAAAGTACAATGAATATATGAGTACAGAAGAAGTTCTAAAAATCAAAGTAAAATTAGAAAAAATACTTGAAATTGAAAAAGAATATGAAAAAACTACAACAGATGAAGAAAAAGAACTTATTTGTAAACGATTAGAAATATTTAAAACTTTTAATGTAAAAGATTTTATTGATTTAAAAATATAAAGGAAAAAACAATGTTATCAGTACTTTTAGAATTTGCCATGTTTCCAACATCAAATGATGGAAGAGAAGGCTCTTCTGTTTCAAAAGAAGTAAGTAAAATAATCGATGCCATTGATAAAAGTGGGATACCCTATCAATTAACAGCAATGGGAACTATCATAGAAGCACAGAGTATGAAAGAAGCTTTAAGTATCGTAGAGTTAGCTTACGAGCAATTAGAAGATTGCGACAGAGTATATAGTTCACTGAAATTTGATATACGAAAGAATTGTGAAAATAGACTAAAAACAAAAGTAGAAAAAGTAGAAAAAACTTTGAATAGAAAAATAAACTCATAAGAAAGAGTATAAAAGTTACTTGGAATAATTTCAAGTAAAAAATATTTTACTATTATTCTAGTTTATAACAGTTTATTGACTATAATTCAAATAAAAATAGGATATACACAATGAGCGAAAAATCAAACGAATTTTTACAACGAGCTGATGCTCAAATTGCAATTGCTAATGAACAACTACAACAAGGATTAACATTAGGTGAAGTAAGTGCTTCATACATGTATGGTTCAGTACGATTTAGTACTTATATGGCTTGCACTTCATATGATACAGCAGAAGAAATGCTTGCAGATAAAGATGAGATTATAGAATACTTTACAAAAGAATATAAATTAGCATTAGAAGAACATCTAAATAATCATGCAGTTACTCATGATTTTACACAAAATCCAAAAAAATAATAGAAAAGAGGTACTGAAACATACCTCTCTTTTATTTAAACTTGAAATAACTGGACTCTAAAAGTAGAGATTCATGACCTCGTATCTAAATATTAGAATAAATTTAGTCCTTCTTTTTTGGTGGCGGTAATAAGTTATTAAAATTGTAAGGAATTATATTTCGTTCAATATCTTCAGTAAAATCATATAATTTAATACAAACACCAAGTAATACAGGCCAAACAGCTATTTCTCTTATACTAGGGCTAAATACAAATCCAACTAGAATACCCAAAATACCAACTGAAATTAAAATATCATCAACTTTCTTTTCTTTTAATAATCTATAAAAATCTTTTATTTTTTTAATAAACATATCTATTTCCTTTTGGATATTAGTATTTATTATAATATCTAATTATTTAAGAAAAGTAAAATCTATCATATTAGTTTTATCTAAGAAGTCAAACTATCCAATTGTGCGGATAATCATTTCTAGAATATGCCATATTATATATAAAACTCCATAAAAAATAAAAAGAAAGTATTAGGGTTTAAGAGGAGTGTACCTATAGTACATGAGTATTAAGATTTAAACTTCAATACAGAGTAAAGCGAAAAGATATCGCTTTACTTTAATTTTTATACGTGGTAGTTTGGAGCTTCATTTGTTATTGTCACATCGTGTACGTGACTTTCTTTAAGCCCTGCACTTGTGATCTCAACAAACTCTGCAGTTTCTTGGAATATAGAAATAGTAGCAGATCCTAAGTAACCCATTGAAGATCTTAATCCACCTGTCATTTGGTGAATAATATCAGCAATAGAACCTCTATATGCAACTCTACCTTCAATACCTTCTGGTACAAGTTTATCAGCTGCTGTTCCTTCTTGGAAGTATCTGTCTGTGCTTCCTTTAGTCATAGCTCCAATAGAACCCATTCCTCTGTAAGTTTTAAACTTTCTTCCTTGGTATAAAATTAATTCACCTGGGCTTTCATCAGTTCCAGCTAATGCAGAACCCATCATAACAGAAGATGCACCAACTGCTAATGCTTTTGCAACATCACCAGAATATTTAATTCCTCCATCAGCAATAACAGGAACTCCATATTTTGCACCTTCTTGTGCACATTCATCAATTGCAGAAATTTGTGGAACACCAACACCTGCAACAATTCTTGTAGTACAAATAGAACCAGGACCAATACCTACTTTAACTGCATCAGCTCCAGCATCTATAAGTGCTTTAGTACCTTCTGAAGTTGCAACATTACCAGCAATGATTTCAACATCTAATTTAGACTTAATATCTTTTACTGAATCTAAAATACCTTTTGAGTGACCATGTGCTGAATCCATAACTAGAACATCAACACCTGCTTCTACTAAGGCAGTTGCACGATCAAGTTGTCCAACACCAATAGCCGCACCAACAATTAATCTTCCAAATTGGTCTTTTGATGCATTTGGATATTCTCTTTTTTTATTAATATCTTTAATTGTAATTAAACCTATTAATTTATTTTTATCATCTACAATAGGAAGTTTTTCAATTTTATTAGAATGCATTACATCTGCAGCTTCTTCTAAAGTTGTTCCTTCTTTAGCAGTAATAAGAGGCATCATTGTCATCTTAACACTTACTTTTTTAGAGAAATCTTTAGTAAATCTCATATCTCTATTTGTAACAATTCCTAATAAAATTTTATTATCATCAACTACAGGAACTCCAGATATCTTATATTCAGCCATAATATCTTCAGCATCTTGAAGTGTTTGATCCATTTTAATAGTAATTGGATCTATAATCATCCCTGATTCAGATTTTTTAACTTTTTTAACTTGAAGTGCTTGAGTTTCAATATCCATATTTTTATGAATAATTCCTATTCCACCAAGTCTAGCCATTGCAATCGCAGCTTCATATTCTGTTACTGTATCCATAGCAGCAGAAATAAAAGGAATATTTAATGTAATTTTTTTTGTTAATTTAGTTTCTAGTGAAACCTCTTTTGGTAAAACTTCTGACTTTGCTGGTACTAATAATACATCTTCAAATGTTAATGCTCTTTTTCTAATTCTCATAATATCTCTTTCTTATTTTATATAATTAATTGCTTTTTCTAATGATAAAGCACCGTCAAACATAGTTTGTTCATCATAAGCTTTTCCGATGAATTGAAGACCTACGGGCATTCCATTTTCATCTTTGTCAACTGGTAATGAAATTGCAGGTAATCCTGCTAAATTTACTGAAATTGTATAAATATCACTTAAATACATTTCTAACGATGTTTTAAAACTTCCAAACTCTGGTGCAGTTGTAGGTGCAACTGGAGAAAGTATTAAATCTGCTTCAGCAAATATAGCTTCATACTCATCTTTGATTAAGTGTCGTACTTTTTGTGCTTTAATATAATAAGCATCATAGTATCCTGAACTTAACACAAAAGAACCTAACAAAATTCTTTTTTGTACTTCATCTCCAAAACCTTGAGATTTTGTTTGAATATACATGTCTTTTAAACCAGCTTCACCTTTTCTATTTCCATATCTAACACCATCAAATCTTGAAAGATTTGCAGATGCTTCAGCAGTTGCTACGATATAGTAAGAAGAAAGTATTTTTCCAGTATCTAACATATTTTTATGAATAATTTTATGCCCTGCATCTTCTAAAGCTTTAATAGATTTTGTAAATGCATTTTTAATAGCAGGACTTGCTTGCTCAATAAAGTTGTCTATAACGGCAATAGTTAATTTTTTATCTGCATTAAGATTTGGAGTAATTGCAGTATATTCAACATTTGCAGATGTAGAATCCATAGGATCATGACCTGAAATAATATCATATAAAATTGCAGCATCTTCTACATTTTGAGTAATTGGTCCACATTGATCTAATGAAGAAGAATATGCAGTTATTCCATATCTTGAAACTCTTCCATAAGTTGGTTTCATCCCTACACATCCACAGTATGCAGCAGGTTGTCTAATACTTCCACCAGTATCAGTTCCAAGTGCTGCAATAGCAATTCCAGCAGCAACAGCAGCAGCGCTACCACCTGAACTTCCACCTGGAACTTTTGAATTGTCGACTGGATTTAAAGTTTTTCCATAACAACTCGACTCAGTACTACTTCCCATAGCAAATTCATCCATATTTGTTGTTCCAAATGCACTTAAACCGGCTTTTTCTAGATTTTCAATTACTGTAGCATTGTACGGGGCAATATACCCTTGTAGAATTTGACTACAACAAGTCATAGGTTTCCCTAATATATTAATATTGTCTTTAATAGCAATAGGTATACCTGAAGTTGCACTTGTAACCTTTTTTGATGTTAATTGTTCAACATAAGCACCTAAAGTTTTTGTTTCTTCGATTTTCGTTGCTATTTCGTCTCGTAACGATGAAATCTCTTCATCATTTAAGCTTAATGCTTCTTTTAAAGTTATCAAACTTACTCCTAAATTAAATTGTAAAATATTAACTATTATAGCTGAAATTTACTAATAAGCTCTTTAATGTTAGAATGCGATTTATGATTAAATTACTCATAATATTGATATCTACTGTACTTGTAGCAAAAACAGATTTTGAAAATTCTTTTATTACGAAATATGAATATGGAAAGATGCTCTATGAAAATCCACGAGGCATTAGTTGTGTAAAATGTCATGGGGAAAATGCTAAGGGAAAAAGTATAGTTAGTTTTACTCATGTACAAAATAAATTAAGATATCACTGTACAATAAAATCGGAAGATATAACAAATATAAGTTACGAACAATTTATAATGACACTTGATCCCAAAATAGAAAAACCGAAAAAAAAATTTAAAAAAAATCAAGTTTGTGAAAAATTAATTTACGGAAATAGTATGCCAAAATACTTCCTTACAAATGATGAACTCAACTCTATCTATTTTTATTTAACAAATAAAGAAAAATATCAATAATTTTCAATTATTTTATATATATATTGACTATATATTATAGATAAACACCCATTTATAGGCACTTTTATGACAATTTAGATTAAGTTATTAGATTGTATACTCTTTTAACAAAAAAAAGTTACAGGAAGATTACAATGGAGATTTTAACAGTGAAAAAACTAGAAAAAGAAGCAATAAAAAGTAGTGGTATTGATTTTATAAGACTAGGTTTGGCTTTATTTTTTATGGTTATAGTTTTAAGCTATAGTTTTTTAAGTACTGGTGGGATTCCAAATAATCTATTTTTAGCAATTGCTGCTTTATTTGGAGCTTATATGGCTATGAATATTGGAGCAAATGATGTTGCCAATAATGTAGGTCCAGCTGTTGGTTCAAAAGCACTTACAATGGGAGGGGCAATTGTTATTGCAGCAGTTTTTGAAGCAAGTGGAGCTTTAATTGCTGGTGGAGAAGTTGTTAAAACTATTAAAAAAGGAATTATAGATATCTCCGCTTTTGGAGGTAATACAGATTCATTTATTTGGGCAATGATGGCAGCTCTTTTAGCAGCTGCTGTATGGTTAAATCTTGCAACTATGGCTAAAGCACCTGTTTCTACAACACACTCTATAGTTGGTGGAGTTATGGGAGCAGGTATTGCAGCTGCTGGCTTTGGTATAGTAGCTTGGGGAACTATGGCTAAAATTGCAGCTTCTTGGGTTATATCTCCTGTATTAGGGGGAGTGATTGCCGCTATTTTTCTATTTGCTATAAAGAAAACGATAGTTTATAAAGAAAATAAAATTGAAGCCGCCTTAAAATGGGTTCCTGTTTTTGTTGCAATTATGTCATGGGCATTTGTTACATATTTAACACTCAAAGGGCTTAAAAAAATTTGGCCTCATATCGTTGATATATTTATTTTTCTTCCTCAAGCAGAAAAACCTTCATTTACTGTCGCTGCTACTTTTGGTTTACTAGTCGCAATTGTGGTATATTTTTTAGTAAAGAAAACTGTTTTAAAAAAATCTTCAAAATTAAAAAATTCTCGAAATGGAGTTAACATTTTATTTACAGTACCTCTTATTTTTGCAGCTGCTTTATTAAGTTTTGCACATGGTGCTAATGATGTTGCCAATGCGATTGGACCCTTAGCAGCTATTAATGATGCTGTTATGACAGGTGGTATCTCTTCAAAAGCTGGTATTCCACTTTGGGTTATGGCAGTGGGTGCATTAGGTATTGCTATTGGACTTACTCTTTATGGACCAAAACTTATTAGAACTGTAGGTTCTGAGATAACTGAACTAGATCAAATGAGAGCTTTTAGTGTAGCTATGGCAGCATCGATTACAGTTATCATAGCTTCTCAATTAGGACTTCCTGTTTCATCAACACACATAGCCATTGGAGGTATTTTTGGTGTTGGATTTTTAAGAGAATATTTGGCTGAAACAGAAAAAAAAGATTTTATAGCAATAGGGCAAGTTGCAATTGAAGATGAAAAAAAAGTTTTAAAAGCATTTACATCAGAACTCAAAAATTTAGAATCAAAAAAAGAAAAGAAAAAAGATGATTATCAAAGAATTGTTACTCTATATCAAATGATTGATACAGAAGAAGAAAAACTCAAAGAGGTAAAAAAAGATCTTAAAAATGCTCAAAAAGTTCAATATGTTAGAAGAGATGCTATCAAAAAAATAATTGCAGCTTGGATTATAACTGTGCCAGCTGCCGCAGTATTATCTGCACTAATTTACTTCATGATTAGAGGTATTGTATTATAAGTTTATTTTATAATTAAATAAGATTAAATTAAAATTAAAGTATAATCCTAAAGACTTAAGGATTTAAATATGGGACAAGAAATAAAACTTGATAAAGATACGATGATAGTATCTGAAACTGATGAAAAGGGAAATATTATATATGCGAATAGTGATTTTTGTTCTATTGCAGGATATAACAAAGAAGAACTTATTGGAAAAGCACATAATATTGTAAGACATCCAGATATGCCAAAAGCTGCATTTGAAGATTTATGGAAAACAATACAAGCAAGTAAAATTTGGAATGGTATCGTTAAAAATAAAACAAAAGATGGAAATTTTTACTGGGTAAATGCTACAGCATATGAATCTTTAGATAAAAATGGAAACAAACGATATATCTCAGTAAGAGTAAAACCAACAGATGAAGAGATACATGACGCAGAAGCCTTGTATAAAACTTTGAAATGAGAACCTATTAATGATACTGAATCCAACAAATGACAAAAATGAAATCCTAGAAGACCTACAAATATTTAAATCATATATTCTAGGAAATAGAAATGATTTAAATGGGCTTGACCATAACTGTAAAAATCCTCATTTTCAAGCTATTCAAGATGAACTCATTGACATTGCACATTTACTTGAAGTTAAAAATAAAAATTCTTTAACACTTTATGGAGAAATAATGTTAGCAAGTGAAAAACTAGCTGATGGTGAGACAAATGCTAAAATTAGTTTAGAATCACACGATCCTAAACTCAACTATATTGCCAAAACATTAAATACTATGTTTCATAAACTAGACGAAGTTTTAACTGAATTAAAAGATAGACTGGATGAATATTCAAACCTAAACTATCTTAATGATGTAGACGAAAAATATTTTCGAACTGGTCAATTAAAAGAGATGCTAAAAGGTGTAAATCAATTACGAGATAAAATAACTGAAAACCTCACTCAATCACATCGTCAAAGTATGGTTTTAGAAAGAGAATCTCAAGTATTAAAAGAAAAATCAAAAACGTTATTAGATTCGACACAAATACAAGCTACTGCAATACAAGAAACAGCTGCTGCTGTTGTTGAGATATCTGCAAATATAACTTCTAATACAAAAGCATCTCAAGAGATGCTTACTTTAGGAAATCAAGTTAATGCATCATCTCACAAAGGTGAAAAGCTTGCAAGTGAAACATTAGAGTCCATGGATGATATCAATCACTCTACTCAAAAAGTATATGATGCAATCGGAGTAATTTCTCAAATTTCATTTCAAACAAATATTTTATCTCTTAATGCTGCTGTTGAAGCAGCAACTGCCGGTGAAGCTGGTAAAGGATTTGCAGTTGTTGCACAAGAGGTAAGAAATCTTGCTGCACGAAGTGCTGAGGCCGCAAAAGAGATAGGTGATCTTATGGATCAGCTTAAAGAGAAAGCAACAAACGGTAAAAATATTGCACATAATATGAAAGATGACTATCAAATATTAAGTGAGAATATTACACAAACTGTTAATTTAATAGGTAATATAGTTGAATCATCAAAGGAACAATCTCAAGGGATCATACAGGTTGAAAATGCTTTAAATAGTATAGATAACACAGTAAAAGATAATGCTACAATTTGTGATGATGTAAAACATATATCTCAAGAGGTTTATAATGTTGCAAAAAGTATTTTATTGACATCAAGTGAAGCACAGTTTAAAGGAAAAGAAAACATCAAAATTCGTCAAAATACACTTCAACGAGAACATGGAGATGCTAGTATGAGAAAAGCTAACTAATTTATACCAACAACAGCAATAGCAAATCCACCATCATGAGTTATACTCACAGATGATTCTTTAATATTAAATTTTTTACGAATATGTTTTTTATATTTTATAAGAGGTTGTCCTTGTTTAGACTTTGATATTTTAATATCAAAAAAACTACACTCTTTCCCTATTCCTGTGCCTATAGCTTTACTTGCAGCTTCTTTAGCAGCCCAAAACCCAGCTGCAGTAGAAGCATTTTTCACTAAACTTATCTCTTTAGTAGTGAGATATTTTTCTAATGCTTTTTCACCAAAGCGATTCATCATCTTTTCAATTCTTTCAATTACACAAATATCAATACCTATCATCTACTTTGAATCCATTTTTCCTATTGCACAAGAAACAAAACTTTTTGCTTTTGCGCCAACATTTTCAAAGGTAGATAATTCATCAGTAGATAAAGGATATCCCAAAGATCTTAATTTTTGTTTCAATTCTTCTATTTGATTTTCTTCAATATCCAAAGTGATTTTTCTTGGCATTACATCTAAATTAACTTCAACATCTCCAAATGTATCTTTTAATTTAGTTTTTAATGTGTTTGCACAACCACCACATTTAACATTTTCCACTTCGTACGTTTTTTTCATAGTTAATCCTTTTTATTTAAATATCGCTCTAGTATAATTTTTGCAGCAATAGAATCAATTCGACCATCTCTTTTATGTTTGATTTCTCCCATAGTTAGCTCTTTAGCTTCTACGGAACTCATATTTTCATTTTGAAATACTATCTCTCCATCAAACTCCAACAAAGATACAAAGTGATTTACTCTTTTTATCATATCTTCACTTGATGCAGGATAACCAACAACTAAAATATCAATCTCCCACTCTTTTAAAAAACTATCTACATCACGACTAGCCTGATTTCTATTTTTTCGTAAAATTGCTTCTTGTGGATTTACAATATCTGACATTAAAGATACAGCACATCCAATTCTTTTTAAACCTATATCAATGCTTGCGTATTTTTTTTGCATAATTTAAAATCCTAAAAATTTTTTTAATTTTTTTTCAACTTTAGATTTAACTTTTTCTGTTAACTCTTTTTGAATATTTTCTTGTTCTAAATTTAAAACTGTTTTTATTTTATATTCCAACACTTTATCTAAATTTGAACTAACTTGTAACTTAGGATTATTAATATCTCCAGATATTATTACAGTTCCTACTATACCTTTTGTAGAAATCAGAGATTTATTTAACGTTTTTACATACTTATTTGTTTCATTAAATACAATATCACTAGATAATACATCAATACGCTCATAACCTTTTAAATGTTTTTTATCTTTTATTTCCAAATCTAATGTAGTATCTATTTTTGTATTAATTATCTTTATATCTTTTCTGGTTATTGGTTTAATGTTCAATTCTTTTATTGTTACAGCTAAAGTATCTAAGGAGATTTCTTTTGTTTCTAATAAAGAAAGTTTTATAACTAAACTTTTAAAGTTTTTAGTTTTTGTATTAATATAAAGTTTAAATGGTTTTTTGTATAAAAACTGATTTGTAGTAAAATCTTTAAATGTTCCACTTATAGTATCTTCGCCTTTTTCTACAGAAAAAGTTCCATCTTTTATAAGTAATTTTGGTAATACATTATTTAAATTAAAATAAACAAATTTTCCTTCATTTCTATTCTTTGTAACTTCTGTTTCTGATTCTTTTGTTTTATTAAATAATGGTTTAATTTGATTGTAATAACCTTTAAATTTATCAAATTCTTTTTTATAATCTTCTTCAAAACCTTTTTGGATATCAGAAGTATTCATATTATTTAAAGATGACAAATTATCTATTGTTTGCTTTGTCTTATTTTTCTTTTGAAAAGATTTAGTTGTAGATTGAGCAGATGGCTGAACAGTTTTTTGAATTGCAACATTATTGTTCGTAGTACTTGGAAAATTGATTTTTTCTATTTTTAAATTTTCTACAATTACTCTTTTAAAAATTAATTCTGAAAGATTTATATCAAGTATAATATTTTTAATATTTATATTATTATTTTTGTCATCTTTATCTTGTATATCAATATTTGATAAATTTACTGATGATGTTAAAAAGCTTGTAGATAAATTTTCTATTTCTACTATTTTATTTGATGATTTATTTATAGCAATTTCTATATTTGATTTTACTATCTCATCAAAAATTAGTATTTTAAATATCGAAATAGAACCTATGATAAATGCAATTATGGCTATACCAACTAGTCTAAATGTTTTTATCTCTTTCTTATCTTCCTTTTTAAAAAACTGAAGTTTATTTAAAATAGGTATATTAGCTATTTTAACAGCAATAATGTCGCGATATTTCATCAGCAATATTGATGACACTTTAAAAACAATAATAAATAACAGAAGAGAAACTATAAGACTTCCCATTAAAATGGTATTATTAAATCCTGATATATTTCCAAAAGGAGTGTTATACCAATGTGTAAAAATACTTTGTAAACTATCTAACGTTAGGACAGCAGTACCTAAAGATGCAAATAGAGGGTCTAACATTAATCCAAAAATACCAAAAAAAGATACTGCCAATAAAAAAATTCCTATATGGATATTTAAAAGCAATACTAATATAAAAATAATAAGATTGTGTACTGAAATTATTGGGGTAAACCCCACTACCATACCTAAAGCAAGAGATAACGAGATTTGCCAAGGTTTCCCTGCATGATTTAAGGCGTACCATATTTTTTTTATTGTATCCATTGAATCTCCTTATTTAGTTTATCAATTCATTTGCAACATCAAATTTATTTGCTGTCATTAAGTGTATTTTCGGATGTATTGCTTGGATAGAATTTAATACTTCTGAACTTAATTGCATCCCAACTTTATACTCCTCTTCTACGCTAATTGATGCAGCTTGTGCAAGTTTATCTATCCACTCTGAAGGTACATAAATTCCTGGAACATGTGATGATAAAAATTGAGCTGTTCGTAATCTAGTAATTGGAAAAATACCAATGATTAATTGTGATTTTTTCCGTTCATCATGAAACTCATTTTGTACATTAGTAAAATACTCTATTAGTTGTTTTGCATTTTCTAAATCATACACTGGTTGTGTTATAAGTCCTCTTGACTTATTGAAAACTTTTTTAAACATCTTTTTCTCTAATGATTTCATATTTTTGGCATATGAATTTATCACAGAGAAAGGATAGATCTCTTTTGGTGCTGTTTTAAATGGTTTTCCAGAATAATCCATTCCATTGTTAAAAGAATTAATAATCTCCAATAACATCAATGAGTTTGATTCAAATACACCTTTTGTTCTTGGCTGATCACTCATATGTGCTGGATCGCCAGTAAGTGCTAAAACAGCTCTTATATCAAAATCATTTCCACCTAAAAGATCACTTTGTAATGCTATTTTATTTCTATCTCTCATACTCATAGTTGCAATAACTGGTTTATTAAATTTTTGTTGTAATTTTACACTTGCAAACATCGCATTGTATTTTAATTTTGCTAAGGGGTTATCAGTTGCGCTAAAACCTGTAACCTTTTTATCTAAACCATACTCTTCTATTTTTTCTAAAATATTGTAAATTGTTGGTTCATGTGATGGCGTTGTTTCTAATGTCAAATATTTATCTTCTTCAAGTGTTTTTATTAGTGTTTCAAACATATATGTTTAACCTTTTGTAATAAATCAATTTCTAACGAAATTGTCGATATAATTGCGCAATATTATAACACAAAAGGTATAAAGAATGAAATTAGCAGTATTTGATTTTGACTCTACATTAATGAATGGGGAAACTATAGATTTTTTTGCAGCTGAACTAGGTTTAGAAAAAGAAGTAGCAGAAATTACAGACTTAGCGATGAATGGAAAACTCGATTTTTTTGAAAGTCTTATTACTAGAGTAAAATTATTAAAAGGTTTAGAATACGAAAAAGTAGTTCAAATAGGAAAAACTCTTCCTTTAATGCCAGGTGCGAAAGAGATTGTTCCAGCCTTGCAAGCAAAAGGTTATAAAGTAATTTGTTTTAGTGGTGGATTTAGAGTTGGGACAAGTCCTGCTAAAGATATTTTAGGACTTGATGCTGATTTTTCGAATGTTTTACACCATAAAGATGGAGTATTAACTGGTTTAGTTGGTGGAGATATGATGTTTGATTATAGTAAAGGTGATATGATTCAAAGGTTGCAAAATATTCTTGGAGTTTCTAAAGCTGATACATTAGTTGTAGGTGATGGTGCAAATGATAGAAGTATGTTTGCCCAAGCAGATACAAGAATAGCTTTTTGTGCAAAAGATATTTTAAAAAAAGAAGCGAATATTATTATTGATAATAAAGATTTAACTGAAATATTACACCATATAAACTAAACTTATTTCTAAGTTTAGTTTATCATACTAAATGAATATCTCCCTACTTTATACAAATTCACTGGAAAAATAACCTGTTTATCTTGAATACTTAAATCATCAAACATTTCAATATTATTATTTAATAAATATTCTACTCCTATTATCGTTGAGTAATTAACCCAACTATAACTTAAGTTATTTCCTATTAAATGATTATACTCTTCAAGTTCTTGAGGGATTTTCCCAATCGAATTTGCTACAATTAGCTTTTCTCTATCTTGCTTCTGTGTAAGTGAAAATAATAAAGGTGTGTAATTTAATTGTGTAGACATAATAGTAGAAATCATCAACTCTTGTGCATTTATAGCAGACAAAAGGATAGAGCTTTTTACAATTGGAGTATTTAATATTACAGCACTGTTATCTAATTTTTTATTTTCTTCTAAAAAATTTTTGTATCTTCCATTATTATCATCAATTTTTTTGGTATAAGTTATTTTTTTATCTTTTAAATAATCATGCAATGTTCGCCCTATTCCAGAATTACCATAAAACTCTACTATAGGTCTATCCTTTGCATACTCTATAAGTTTTTCAAATTGTGCTACATAACTTATTGCCCCAAAAGTTACATCAAGTCGATTAATTTCATTTTTGTTTGTAATATCATTTTTATTTACTAAAGGAAGATAAAATTTTATTGATTCTATCCCTCTTATATTGTTTAAATATTTCAAGTCTTCTTTAGTAATCATTGCAATTACTTTCGTTATATTATCATCTTTTATTTTTTCTACTGCATCAATTAAATTGTTTTTATTTTGTACTACTATATCATAGACTTTTAAATCAAATTTTTGATTTTTATCAAGAAGATATGTATTTATACTATTAGTAGCTTCTAAAGCATATTTACCAATCGTATGAGAAGGGAATACTATAGCTATAGAAATTGATGTATCTTTCCCTTTTAAAGAATTGAAAAAACCACTTTCTTGTTTTGTATTTATTATGCTACTTGACGAATTATTTTTTATAGGATCGTATTGCTGAACACTATATTTAGTTTGTACACAACCTGTTAATACAAATATTATAAATACGAGTTTTAAGAATATCTTCATTTTTTATCCATTGCTATTTTTATTTTTTTTAAATCTTTAAACATTTTTTCTTTATATGATGGGTTTTTATTTATAAACATTGGATCCATTAATGGTAATAAAAGTAAACCGTTATAATTAAAACTATTTCCTACAACATTCATTATATCATCATCATTTTTCATTAAGTACTTAAATGCATTTCCCAAAGTAATAATAATTTTAGGTTTAGAAATATTTATTTGTTGCTCTACATAATGTATGCAAGTCTTTATTTCATTTTCTAAATCAGTTTTTATTTTATTTGTGCTGCATTTTATTATATTTGTCATATAGATATCATTAATATTTCTATTTAATACTTTTTCACACATATTTTTAATCATTGAGAACTCTTTTTCCAATTCAAAATTATAATTTAGTCCAAGTATATAAATGTCACACTCACTACTTCCTTTACCAAAAAAACTTTTTTCTTTTGTTTTATAAAGCTCGCAAAGTGAACAATTTGTAACATATTCTTTTAAACTTTTTACATCAGTTGGTAACACAGTAGTCTTGTTTTTTTTAGGATTTAAATCAATTTGATTAAAGTGTTCAATTCCTAATAATTTTTTCATCTTTAAAATATAAAGTATCTCTTTTTTCATCTCATTTGTAATATTCATTGACAAAATTATACATGATTTAGGCTTTTATCATCTTTTGTTCCAATAATTGGAACAAAATATTCTTTTTTGTTGACTTTTGTTCCAATATATTGTACAATTCTCGGATAAATCAACACAAGGATTAAAATGACAGCACCACATGTAAAAACAAGCCCTAGTTTAAGGAAAATGGAGAGTGATCTTGAAGTTAATAAGACAACTTTACATAACTGGAAACAAAACAGACCAAAGTTGTATGAATTTATTATCGAATCTTATCAAGACAGAAAAGCATTAAAAGAGAATATAATGTTTTTAATTGATCAAAAACAAAAATTAGAAGAGAGAATAAATCAAGAGCAAATGAAAGTTTCTTAAGTTAGAAGAAATTTGACATAAAAAAAGGGGGAAGTTACAAGTAACTTCCCCCTTTTTATTTAAATTTTATAGATTATTTATATCTATGTGTAATTCTTCCCTTATCCAATGAATAAGGTGTGATCTCTACTTTTACAGTATCACTTAAAAGAATTTTAATGTAGTGCATTCTCATCTTACCTGAAATATGACATAATACTACATGACCATTATCAAGTTGAACTTTAAATGTTGCATTTGGTAAAACTTCAATAACTTTACCATCAACAACGATTACATCATCTTTTGCCATTTTTTTCCCTTTTTACTTATAGTTGAGTTAATATCTCTGCTTTGCCATTTACAATAGCAACCTGGTGTTCATAATGACTTGTTCGTAAACCATCAGTACTTCGTACAGACCATTTATCTTTCTCATCAATTATAGGCTCTTCATCTTTTTGACAAATCATTGGCTCTAAACAAAAAATCATTCCATTTTTTATTTTAGGACCTTGTTTTGCATTTGGACTATCTAAATAGTTTGGTACTTCAGGATCACAATGTGGTTGTCTTCCAATACCATGTCCACAAAATTTTACTAAAGGTACATATCCACGACCTATGATAAATTCTTCAAGAGCTAAACTTAACTCTTTAAAACGCATACCCTCTTTGATAATGTCAATTGCATAATACAAAGCATCTTTACTACAAGCAATAAGAGCTTCATCTTCTTTGCTTATCTTACCAATTGGCATAGTAATAGCGGCATCACCATACCAACCGTCTATCTCACTACCAATATCTAATCCTAAAATATCACCCTCTTTTAAAACTGTATTATCTGGTATACCATGGATAATAACCTCATTTAAAGAAGTACAAACAGCATTTGGAAAGCCATAAAGACCTTTGAAAGCTGGTCTTGCACCTAAATCATTTAGGTATTTATCACCCATAGCATCTACTTCTAAAAGTGTCATACCAGGTTTTACATTTTCTTGGAGATATTGAAGAGTCTTCGCAACAGCATTACCTGCTGTTCGAAGTTTATCGATTTCGTTAGTTTTTCTTAATGGAATAGCCATAATTTAATTATAAACCTGTCGCACTAAGAGTATTATACTTATCATTATACTGTTGTGCTTCTATTTTTCTCATAGTATCAATAGCAACCTGTACAACAATTAAAACAGCAGTTCCACCAAAGAAAAATGGTACTCCCATAGCTTTAACGATTAGCCAAGGCACTGTAGCTATTAATCCTAAATAAACAGAACCCCAAAATGTAAGTCTACTTGCAACATCATTTAAAAGTTTTTGTGTTCCCATCCCTGGAGAAATACCTGGAACAAAACCACCTTGTTTTTTTAAGTTTTCTGAAATATCTTTCGCATTAAATGTAATTGAAGCATAAAAATATGCAAAAAATACAACAAATAAGAAAGTAATGAAATTAAATGTATAACTATTTGGATTTAAATAATCTGAAATAGCAACTAAAGTTTCATTTTGAGTACCTTGTAAAATAGTAGCAGGAAACATCAAAATTGCACTAGCAAAAATTACAGGAATAACACCACTTAAATTTACTTTAATTGGAATATAATTCATAATTTTTTTAGATTGATTTTGCATTATCACTTTTCTACTATAAGAAACAGGAACCCTTCTTTCACCTAATTCAACATAAATAATTGCTCCAACTGTAGCTAATACTACAACTAAAATAGCAATTACTGTTAAGAAATTCATTTGTCCATTATTTACTAAATCGATAGTACCACCAATTGCACTTGGAATTGCAGAAACAATACCAGCGAAAATGATTAATGAAATACCATTACCAATACCTTTTTGTGTAATTTGTTCACCAATCCACATCAACATCATTGTACCAGCAATCATAGAAATTGTAGAAACAGCAACAAATGTATCCATATCTATCATAATAGCACTTTGACCAGCTGTACCTGTAAGAGAATTTAATCCCATAGATACTCCGATAGCTTGAACAAATGTAATTACAATAGTTGCATATCTGATAATTTGCATATATTTCTGCATACCATCTCGCTCTTTTTTCATTTTACCTAAAGCAGGAAATGTAGCAGCAAGTAGTTCCATAATAATTGAAGCAGTAATGTAAGGCATGATACCTAAAGATATAATACTTAGTCTTTCAACAGCGTTACCACTGAACATATTTACTAAACCTAAAGCATTATTAGAATTTGAATCAAAGAATTCTTTAACGACTGTTAAATCTACACCTGGTACTGGCACATATGCCAGCACTCGGTATATTAAAATAAAACCTAATGTAATTAAAATCTTATTTAATAGATCTTTATTCATAAGTTTTATTTACCAGTAAATGTAACGTTTTCGTCTTTGATCTTAGAAGAAATTTCATTTACAGTTGAACCAATAAGTTTAACTTTACTAACTTCTTTTGATAACTTGTAAACTGATCTAATAGTTTCCATTGTAATCTCTTCAAGATTTGCTACTTTTTTAACTTTATCAACATTGATAGAGTAAGGTTTTACAACTCTTGAATGAAATCCGATTTTAGGAGCTCTTTTTTGAAGTGGCATTTGCCCACCCTCAAAGTGTCTCTTAATTTTATAACCAGATCTAGATTTTTGACCTTTTTGACCTCGTGTAGAAGTCTTACCCATTCCTGAACCTTGACCTCTACCTACTCTTTTTCTATTTTGTGTACTACCATCAGCTGGTTGTAAATCTTGTAAAATTGACATAATTATTATCCTTTTATCTTAGCTAATGCTTCAACAGTAGCTTGAACAAGGTTATTAGGATTATTAGATCCTAATGACTTAGCAATAATATCTGT
>Ga0193953_1000594_pt1 | contig 18708 bp, 16 predicted proteins | sample BB_4_MG_FD_140325 | JGI IMG/M metagenome (GOLD analysis project Ga0193953, IMG submission 140325) | Microbial mat bacterial communities from the Broadkill River, Lewes, Delaware, United States - BB_4_MG | ecosystem: Environmental > Aquatic > Freshwater > River > Microbial mats | place: USA... | reverse complement strand
CCACGGTAGAAGGACGGGAACGCTTTCCGGTACGCCTGAGATATGCCCGCGAGTACCGGGATAATCCGGAAGACTTAAAAAAGATACTGATCCCCTCACCTACCGGTGTACAGATTCCACTGGGTGATTTGGTAAGCATCCATTACACCAGAGGCCCACAACTTATTAAAAGCGAAGACACCTTTTTGGTGGGTTATGTGATATTTGATAAGAAAGCAGACTTTGCCGAAGTAGATGTGGTTGAAAATGCTCAGGCCTTTCTGAACAAAAAACTGAATGAAGGAGCGTTTGTTTTACCTGCTGGTGTAAACTATGTCTTTACCGGTAATTATGAAAATCAGATTCGTGCCACTGAACGTTTACTGATTGTCATCCCCATTTCGCTGATCATTATTTTCCTGATCCTCTATTTCCAGTTCCGATCGGTGATATCCACATCGTTAATTTTCTCAGGGATTATTGTGGCTCTCTCCGGTGGATTTATCATGCTTTGGCTATATGGTCAGCCCTGGTTTATGAATGGCAGTCTGGCAGGTATGAGTTTAAGAGATCTGTTTCAGGTCGAAACCATTAATTTAAGTGTCGCCGTATGGGTTGGTTTTATAGCCCTCTTTGGGGTGGCCACCGATGATGGAGTATTAATAAGCACCTACATCAAACAATTGCAGGATAAGCGCCAACCTAAAACGATACAAGAGGTACGATCGCTGGTTCTGGAAGCTGGTTCCAAGCGGGTGCGACCGGCCATTATGACCACCGCCACTACCATTATTGCCTTGCTTCCCATTCTGACCTCCACCGGAAAAGGATCTGATATCATGGTACCAATGGCCATCCCTCTATTCGGGGGCATGACCATTGAAGTGCTTACGATGTTTGTGGTACCGGTATTATATAGTATGTGGCAGGAAGCAAAAGTAAAAAGGGAAAATAGCTTGAAATAAAGCTCAACAACTTTATTGTAGCCACTAACAATCAATACAAAAAGACTAAAAATGAACCACGATAAAACGATATATGAAAAGAAGTTAATGAAATATATTAAATGGAATAGTGCCTACTATATCTATTTATTTCTATTCATTTCCTTTTATTTCGTATCGGCAGGAAATGCCCAGAATGAGTTAAGTAATTACTTACAGACGGCCGCCCAAAACAATCCCGGACTGAAGGCTAAATTTAATACCTACATGGCCGCACTCGAAGTAGCGCCACAGGTAAAAGCATTGCCTGATCCGCAAGTCGCATTCGGTTACTTCATACAACCGGTTGAAACGCGTGTTGGGCCGCAGGAATTTAAGTTTTCAGCAACTCAGATGTTTCCCTGGTTTGGAACACTTAAAGCAAAAGAAAACGCTGCTATTCAGGCCGCTAAAGCCAAATACGAACTGTTTGAAGAGGCGAAATCACTGCTGTTTAACGATGTGAGATCCACCTGGTACAATCTGTATTTCAACAACAAAGCCATTGAAATCACGAAAGAAAACATCGGCATACTCAATACTTTTAGGCAATTAGCCTATATAAAGGTGGAAGCCGGACTAGTATCTGCCGTCGATGAATACAGAATTGAGATGGAAATTGGTGATTTAGAAAATCAATTGGCTCTGTTAATAGATAAAGACTATGTTTTAAGTGTCATGTTCAACAATCTGCTTAATGTGGATAATCTGGCTTCTATCCAAATCCCGGATGCATTATGGACCACTGATTTTTACTTATCCAAAAATGCAGCTTTAGATTCCTTACGGCTGAATAATCATCAACTTGTGAGCATTGATCTGCAGATGGAAACACTGCGGTATAAAAAGGAGGTGGCCGATAAAGCCGGGAAACCAAGCTTCAGCCTGGGCCTCGATTACACCATGGTGGGTAAAGGAGATAACAACATGGCCGGAACCGATGCTTTTATGTTTCCCAAAGTGGGTATTACCATCCCTCTTTATCGAAATAAATACAAAGCACTAGTCAAAGAAGTGGTTTACCTGGAGACGGCCAAGAAAAACGAAAAAGCCAACAAAACCAATGTCCTTGAAACACTGTTCGAAAATGCGTGGAAAGATTACAAAGATGGCGATCGACGAATCGACCTTTATGAATCACAACTCAATCTGGCGCAGAAATCGCTTAAAATTCTGGAGACCGATTATGCCACCGGAAATAGAAATTTTGAAGAAATTCTGAGAATGGAACGAAAATTTCTCAAATATGGACTGGAGTTGGAGAAAGCTAAGGCAGATAAGCAGGCAGCGATTTCGTTTATCACTTATTTAATGAGCAACTAAAAAATAAAATCATGCAAAATATCAGACAACAGATAAAAGAAAACTACAAATTAGTCATTGGAACCCTGGTCGTTGGTTTGTTTTTTGGATGGGTGTTTTTTCATTCATCACAAACAGCGGGTCATACAGCTACTGAAAATCATGAAGGTCACAAGCATGCGGAAGCTGAACCATCGGTCTGGACCTGTTCGATGCACCCCCAGATTAAACAGGATAAACCTGGCCTATGCCCCATCTGTGCCATGGACCTGATTCCGCTTACGTCCATGCAATCTGGTGGTGATGATGTGGATCCCAATGAAATTGTCATGACAGAATCAGCAGCAAAACTAGCGGCCGTACAAACCCTGATTGTTTCCAGAGATACACCGCGTAAATCCATCTACATGCAGGGTAAAGTGCACGCTGATGAACGCAATATTTCGGAATTAACTGCTCGTTTTGGTGGACGCATCGAGAAACTATTCGTCAATTTTACTGGTCAAAATGTACGAAAAGGACAAAAGCTTGCCACCATTTACTCCCCTGGTTTAGTCACAGCACAACGCGAATTACTGGAAGCCATCGCTTTCAGAGAGAGTCGTCCAGCATTGTATGCAGCTGCCCGTGGTAAACTTGAATTATGGGATTTAACTGATCAGCAGATCGACAACATCGAGCAAAAAGGAGAACCGGAAGTCTATTTCGATGTCTTATCGCCCATTGCAGGAACCGTGACCATGCGCCATGTAGCTATTGGTGACTACGTGAAAGAAGGCATGCCACTTTTTAAAGTCGTTGATTTAACTAAGGTATGGGTTCAATTTGATGCCTATGAAAGTGATCTGCCCTGGATCAAATCAGGGGACAAGATTGACTTCACCATTCAAGCTCTGCCGGGGAAAAATTTCACGGCTAATGTCACCTACATTGATCCCTTTTTAAATGCTAAAACAAGAGTAGCTAAAATAAGGGTTGAAGTGAAGAATCCCCAACTTACCCTTAAGCCGGAAATGTTTACCACTGGCCTCCTGGAGTCGCAGATAGCTGAAAATTCAGAGGAAATACTCATCCCTAAATCAGCCATTCTTTGGACAGGGAAAAGGTCAGTAGTGTATATTAAAGTTCCCAACCGGGAAACACCTTCATTTCTATACCGGGAAGTAGTTCTGGGGCCGGAAGCCGGTGCTTTTTTTGTGGTCACAGAAGGGCTTTCGGTTGGAGAAGAGATTGCTACCAATGGGGTCTTTAAGATTGATGCGGCAGCCCAATTGATTGGCTTACCCAGTATGATGAATCCAAGCGGTGGAGCCAGTTCAACGGGTCATCATCATGGCGATATGGATAGTTCAATGGAACAATCACACGGTGAGCATACTTCTGTAAAAGTAGCCGGTAATTGCGAAATGTGTAAAGAACGCATTGAGAAAGCAGCCCTATCTGTTGCCGGCGTTTCATCTGCCAATTGGAATTCAGAAGATCAGTTATTACAGCTGAATTATGATGGGCAAAAAACCAATATTGCTGTCATTCAAAAAGCAATAGCGGATGTGGGACATGATACTGAAAAATATAAGGCGGAAGATTCAACTTACGATGAATTACATGGGTGTTGCCAATATGAAAGGCTAAACTAAAACCTAAAATAAATCCTAATGTTAGAATGTAAATCACCAGATGTATCGTTCAAATTACTAAAACATCATATTTAAAGAAAACAGGTACTTGAGGTAATTAATAATGAAAACGATATTGACACAGAATAATTCATATTTTAAGAAAGGTCGGATTTGATCCGGCTTTTCTTTATTCAGATGACACTGTTACATTCGTAGCTCTATATCAAATAAAAAAACTTGAAAGCAACTTGTGCCTCCAAGCTTTATCTGATAACCACTGTTATTATTATAATAATTCAGAAGAAGGATCAGAGGTTCCATTACCGGTTGAGATTCCACCTCCTGATGAAGATCCACCACTATTACTAGGATTTGCTTGTGTAGAACCATCCATCCAACCATCTACAAGACCTAGAATTCTTGCTTGATAATTTAGCGGACTATCACCATATTGAATACGACGTGCTACATAATAATCGTACATTCTTTTATATCCTGCATAATCTCCTCTTTCCTTATACCTTTTGCCTTCCCAGTAACCGTAATCATAGTCTACCTGCCATTGATCACCCACAATAATAATAGGATTAGTTGATTCTGTTTCAACACTCACACCTGCAATACCAGTTGCAAGAAACAACGTTGAAAAAGCCAATACAAAGCTTAAACTTTTTATTTTTTTCATATTGTTAAATTTTATGTACCTACTCTTTTAATGGGGATTTTCGGCATACTCCCCTTTGTTAAATTGTATTTTCAAACCGAATAAAAGCTTATACCAGCGCAATTTGATATTTAATTGGCATAACAGGTTCTTGAACCTGCTGGTTAAATAACTAAAACACCCCTGATTAAAAAGCAAATACAAATCAAAAAACAACACACTCATCTCGTTGACTGCATGACTATTGAGTCCAATGCATTCTTTACTGCGCATACCCTCTTCTTTCACTCCTAGCATGGAGGCACTATGTAGTTAGATCACTAAATCATCTGATTTGTTCACAATCACTTAGCCATCCACCTACATATAAGTATTTTACAAAAGCAGACTATGTGAGGACACACTATTAATCTTCGCTTACCATAAAAATTCGTTTGCACCTTAAACAAACATATATAATTATTTCATTTCTACGAATGACAAGTATCATGTTTTACAATTTTACAATTAACCCCTTCATATCAGAAGATTACTAACCAATGAATCATTGATAAATCCTTTACTATTACCTTTCTCACACATATGAAGATTAAGTATGTTTATAAGTAACCAATTAAAACAGATAGGTTCAGGTGAGAGCTCAAAAACCAAAGACCACTATTACATCACGCTTTGTGATGATGAGCATCTAATACTTACCAAAATAAAAGGCCACTCCTTGGTGAGCGGCCATTTATTTTTCTTCTTCATCTTATAAAAGATAAATTCCTGATGAACATGAAATACTGATAAAAACTTTCTATTTAAATCATCCGGATACAAAAATCACTCGAAAGAATCCACCAATGAATAGATCTTTAAATCCTCAATTTCAAAATCCCGGGAACCATCTATAAACATGACTTTTACGGGCTTACCCGGGATAAGATCAAAGAAGTTATTGGAGAAGTACCCTTTGCCATCCTCTGTGGATAAAAACACGTCTTTAGCAAATACATCACTTGAAAAAGATAATTCCAGGCCTTTCGTCGTTTCAACTTTGTCGACTGTAACTGTTGAAGGGCTTAATTGTAAATTCTTTGGTACATCGAAAAAATAGTGGTTACCAGCAATAATGGCACCATCTTGCATAACGATTGCCTCTAAAAATACGGCCTGTTGGCTTTGACCAGCCAGTAACGCTTCCACATCCATCCGTTGATATATACCACTGGCATTTGCCTGTATAGTTATATCCGTTTCCGATTTAGTCACTACTTTTCCGGCAAAGTCATACAGCGTTAATTCCAGCTTTGCTTTAATAGCTTCCAACCGGTCCGAAACAACATACACATCCAAGGTGTCATTCTTTACAAAAGGCGAAACTAACACCTCTTTATACAATTCCCTGGTCTTGAAATGCAAAGCTTTCCATTTACCATAACAATCCACACTGGCCCAGGAGGTCACAGGATAACAATCATTTATTTGCCAATACAAAGTCCCCATACAATGCGGCATGGCGCGACGGTGCGCTTCAAAGGCGATACCCATACCAAAAGCTTGCTGAATTTGGCTGACATATAAATAAGCTTCAAAATCTTTGGGCTTGTTATAATACCACTCCATATACCTATCAATCACCGGATAACCAATGCGGTGCTTCTGATGCGCCAACATTACTTCGGAATCGATCGCCTGATCTTCAGGAAGTGTAAATTTTTGTATGGAACTCATTTCAGGACAGCCCTGAAAGCCATATTCGCTCATAAAACGCCCAATGGCTTCTTTCTTTTGAAAATTTTCGAAGGGCTCCTGCGCATGCCAGATACCCCAATAATGCACATCCCCTTCTTCATGCACCGGATATCCCCAGCCATGTAAAGGTGAAGATGGCCAATAGAACCGGTCACCATCATACTCACTTATCACTTCGGGTAGAAGCTGATGGAACAATTTCTCATAATCATTCCACACTTTCGCTGAATCCTCCTTTGTCAGCTTATTGGACCAGCCCCAGTCCTTCCAACCAATATAGTTCTCATTATTACCACACCATAAGGCAATACAGGGATGATTTCTTAATCGTTTGACATTTTGAACCGCTTCATCCTTAACACTGGCTAAATACGCCTCATCTCCGGGATACATTGAACAAGCAAACATAAAATCCTGCCACACCAACAATCCATTTTCATCACATAAATCGTAGAAAATATCATTTTCGTAGAAACCACCTCCCCACACTCTTAGCATGTTCATATTGGCCGCCAAGGCATTGTCAATGACTGATTGATAATCTTTTTTACCAGGCCGATTCAGAAACATATCCTGCGGAATGTAGTTGGCACCTTTCATAAATACAGGAACGCCATTTAACTCAAAATGGAAACTCTTACCGATAGAATCCGGTTTTTGAACGAGCTGAATGGTGCGAAGACCGATTTTTTCATTCACCTGATCAGCTATTGAGGCCCCAAAGCTTAATTGCCCTTGTAACTCGTACAAGAACGCCTCGCCCAAGCCATGTGACCACCATCTTTTAGGATTGTCAATTGAAAAAGGTACTTTAACAATATTGAGTCCTTTGTGAAGCTGAATGGTCTGCTCTACTTCCCTATTATCCGTCAGGCATGACGTGGTTATTAAAGCACCCACTTGCTTATCTGCTTCAATTTCATAAATACAAGTCAACTCTGCTTTCGCATCACTCAATTTATCCTGTACGATCTGGAGATTATTTATTTTCGCATTATTCCAGCCTTCTATTTTAATGGGTTTCCAAATGCCCGAAGTAATAAAAACAGGGCCCCAATCCCATCCAAAATGGTAAGCCGGTTTGCGGGAATAGGCATAGGCATCATCCAAAGGAATTGGACTCTTGTCCTTCATTTGTTGAGTATAAGTAACAGCCGAATTAAAAACAATTTTGATGGTATTGGCACCTTTTTTCAAAAATGGTTTTCCATCCAATTCCCACTCCTTAAAAAAGTTATCAGCCTGTAGTACCAAAGAATCGTTAATAAATACATCCGCATAGGTATCCAAGCCACCTAATTGCACACTGAGATTATCCATGTTATGGAGATCTTCAGCCATGGTAAAAGAAGCCGAATAAACCCAATCACGCTCGCCAATCCATTGCAAATCCTTTTCATTGTTCCTGTAATAGGGATCCGGTATTTCTCCATTGGCCAATAAATCCATGTGCACACTTCCAGGCACCTTGGCTTTTAATACTTTCAAACTATCTTTTTCATGAAAATTCCAGTTTGCATCGGATAAATCCATACTCCTTTTGGTTTTTTGTGAAGTACAAGCCCCCAACAATTGGGCACACAGAATGCCAGCCACAAATAAATGGCCAATTGATCTCAACATAATTACTTATTTTTAAATGGTTTTAAATCTGGCGATATCGATAACTATACGCTCTTGGCGTTTCCCCCTTTAAGGCTTTGAATTGCCGGTTAAAAAAAGAATGACTATTGAAACCACATTTTTCGCTAATCTGTGTAATGTTCAGATCCGCTTCCATTAATAATTCACAGGCATAACTGATGCGTACATCTGTGAGATACTCCTGGAATGTTTTGGTAGTGCGTGATTTAAAGAAGCGACAAAAAGCCGTTTTACTCATACTGGCAATATCAGCCACTTCATCCAACTTTATGTTACCTTGAAAATTTGTAGCCACATAATCAAATACTTTATTTAACTTCTCAGAAGCCCGATCATTAAATGCTTTTTTGTAAGTAGGAGAAATCAGCAAAGCCTGATCTTGTTTTTTGGTCATCAAATCAAGAATTGTCAAAAGCCCCGATATTCGTCGGATACCTTTCAAATTCAAAATCTTCCACATCTCAGACACAATCCGTTCTTTGGTTTCGCCTGTAATTTTGATACCTCTTTGACTAAGCTCCAATAATTGGTTGATTTCCTTTAATTCAGGCATTAAGAAAAAATCAGCTCCAAAAACTTCCTTTTTGAATTGAATGACAATGACCTCAGCATTTAAATTTTTATTCCCCTTGTGATACATCTCGTCATTTTTCCATACATGAGGTAAGTTAGCCCCTAGAAAAACCAGATCACCGGGATAAAAATTCTCAACACTATCTCCAACAAAGCGTTTACCACTTCCCTGAACCGTATATATCAGTTCAAAATCGGGATGATAATGCCAAAGACTATCCATAAAAGGCAATACCGTGTGCTTCACCCGGAAAGAGTGCATGACATTGGCCGATAGATATTCTTTTTGAGGTTTCATAATAGTACAATATTAGCTCATTAAAACTAAAGCCTATAATAATTGCAAATATTGTGCTAAAAATGGATAATTTTTAATTCATCGCGGACTTTCCCTTCTCATTACTATTGATTGCAGAAGGACTATGTTATCAAGCTCCCCCCAATACCATAAACAAAATTCATAAATTACTGAAACCGAAAATAGCGCCGGCAATTTTGATAATTAACCTGACCATCCCCATTCTCAAGATAAGCCATCAGCACTTCGGCTGCTTTTAATGGTTGTACTTGCCCATTATCCAGAAAGTAAGCATCATGAACCGCAGGTATGTAATCGTTAATACCAATCGTCAATTGGGTTTGGTCATCCAGTAGATTACCTTTGAGGTCTTCAATTTCAATATCCTGCCCATCTTGTGTGATGTGAAGGCCCGAATAATAAAAATTACTTTACAATATATCACTTTTTTTTGAAGCCAGATTAAAAGCAACCCCTTTATCACCCCAAAACGCTCCTAACCAACAATCATAATCCCTTGCAGTTGAAGATAAAGTAAGCTTAAAATATATATTCCGTCAGAAACCTAATACCCACAATTCCTTTGTATGTATTTCTGTGTCCACGGGCAATGAACCACACATTTGAAACAGGTCGTGCATTGATAGACATCCAACACCCCATCCCTTGAGGTACTAACATCCCACGCCTTCCCTTTGATGACGTTGTCGACACAAATTGCCTGACAGACACCACATCGCCCACATTGTGAACTCAGGGGGGCTTCCACCTCTTGCGTCGTGATCGGTGCATCCGTTAAAACGGTACATAGACAAATGGCACTGCCATATTCAGGAGTCACCAGCAGGTTGTGTTTACCAATCCAGCCCAAGCCTGCCAATCGTGCAATGGTTTTGTGTGGTAAGGGGGTGCTTTTGGTTTTTTCGTTGTAAAAGCCAGTTAAATAAATACTGTCTTCTGATTGTGAATAGGCCGGGTAACCTTTCTGTGTAAGATAATCGGCCAAATAATCCGCCAGCTGGTCGGCCTGTAACTCCTTCAGATGAAACTCATCTACATGTACCTGCTTACAACGAATCATTTCCCGCACGTAATCAGTGGCATGCGCTACTTTACGAAGATACCCCGGAGACAGAACCAAACCAATCAGGATGGCAGACCGATAACCTTTCGTTTGGGCAACGGACAAATGGGAAATATCAACGAAGCTAACCCAGTCGGCTCCCCTGCTTTTTAATTCCAATTCCAGTTCTGTATTTAATGACATGGGCGCTTTTTTCTCTTTCCGAACCATTATACTCCGTAACAACATTTATTTTCTAGTCGGATTCCATGAACTCGATATTCGAATCAAATCATCTCTTCATTTGATTCAAAAAAAAGAGGCCAGAGTGTTAATATTCGCTTTATTCAACCTTTCGACTAAAATATTTATTGAAGTATCTTTTATAAGATATACCCAAATTCCATTCTAGATATCCGCTATCTAATTCAGGATGTACTTTGCTATAATCTACAAACCCATAACCTATCGATCCAAATACTGAAAGATATTCATATTTACCTATTTCAAAATATTTATTAATAGTTGTACCCATTATTAAACCACCTGTTTTCGCAAATGAGTAAGTTTGTTTTAATTCATCTTCATTAATTACTTTAAAAATTGAGCGATTATATCCTACATAAGGCTCCATTGATATTAACCATTTGAAATCGAACGAATAGCCCACATAATAGTCAAGTTTAATGGAATTTAGCTTTGCATAAGTTGGAAGAATTACACCGTCAAATTTCATTTCTTTGTGGGGTTCAATTGTCCAAGGTTTGAATCTAAAACCTACATTTACTTTATTTAAAGCCAAAATAAAATTAAAGTTTGGGCCGCCGTGTTGTCCAATCCAGCTCGTTGTGTTTTGCCCATAATAGTAATTTGCAACGCCTACGTCAAATCTAATTCCTACATTTGAACGTGTTGCACATTTAACAATTTTATATGATTGCAGTGTATCTTGTATAATGAGATAATCTTTAATGTTTTTGAAAGGTTCAATAACAAAAGTATCTGTTGAACAAATTATCTCTTTATCCCATTTTTGACCCAAAGCAGTGCTACCTGTGATTATTACTATAAGTAAGATAAAACCTTTTTTCATTACTAAAATTATTTCTTATTAATGGTGCTTATTGTAGTTCCTACTCGTATGGCTTTTCGGAATTCGCCCCGTTTTTTGAAAAGTGAATTCTGGTCTTCACTGCTTATATTGCTAGTGCCAAATGTAATAATTTTTAGTAAAAGATCAGAGCTCCCATTACTAAACTACGTCGCACTTATATCAGGCGCCTTAAGGCTTCTTGTAGACACCAAAGGATATCTTCGCATGTAAAATATTATGGTCTTCTAACTTGCAAACTCTTCCAATTTTACTCCCTTTTCATTCCTCTGCCGATATTGACAGATATCCTCAATGGTGACCACGGTCATGCACTGTTTCTCCGCAAAGTCAATGATCTCCGGTAACCTGGCCATGGTCCCATCTTCATTGGTCAGTTCACACAAAACAGCCGTATCTCCCAACCCAGCCAACTTCACCAAATCAATACTCCCTTCGGTATGACCTCTTCTTTCAAACACACCACCTGCTTGTGCCGTTAATGGAAAAACATGTCCGGGGCTTGCCAAATCCAATGGTTTGGCGGCATCTGATATAGCTGTTTTAATGGTCTTTAGCCGGTCTTTGGCCGAAACACCGGTGGTGACACCATGGCGGGCTTCAATAGAAACAGTAAATGCCGTTTGATTTTTACTCGTATTATCTTCAACCATCTGTTTTAATCCCAGCTGATCTCGTTTTTCAGCACTAATGCATAAACAGACAATCCCACTACATTCCCGAATCATTAAGGCCATATCTTTTTCGGTCATGTTTTGCGCGGAAAAAATAATATCGCCTTCATTTTCTCGATGCTCATCATCGACAAGCAAAATGCCCTTTCCGGCCTGTAATTTTGCAATGGCATTCTCTACTCTTACCGAGGAATCGCTTCCAAATAATTCAATTGTTTTCATTTTTACCTTTCTAGTTTATCAGGACGATAATCTTTCAGGGCAAAACACAAATCCCTATCAGCACTACACAATAGCACTGATAAAGTTCGATTGATTCTTCTCTCATCCAGACTTTAACTGTCGGTATTGGAATTTCACCAAATCAGTCCTTTTGCAAGGAGTCGCGGACTTTAACCGCCGGTAGGGAATTACGCCCTGCCCCGAAGAAAATCAGTTCAAAAGTATAATAATTTTTCTATTTCATAGGTGTTTTCATTTTAAACAACAATCTTCCTTACATAACAAAGAACCAAAGGCACTTACTATTGAAACAACAAATACCCCACAGCAAAACCAGTCACAACAGCAAAAATCATAACCACGGTATTTTGTTTCCGATCCTTGTTCACCCGCCGGGCTACATTTTCCGCAGCAAAGGAGGTATCGGTTTGGGGTTTCTGAGCCGGGTTCTTGTATTGATAAAACTCTGCCCGGCAACGGTAGCAACTGCTCCATAAATCAGGCCGGGACTCTTCGGTAATGTTAACCACATCGGCTTGCAGGGCACAGGCTTCCTTTTTCAGTATTTCCAGGGCATGTGCTTCACTGCAGGACACCGAAAAGCCTGATTCACCCAATTTAATTTCCCCTATTTTCTCAATGGAATCAGTAACGGCCATGTATTTATTAATGTGTACCTCACAATTCGGATCAGCTGACGGCCCCCGTTCATAATCAACCCGGTGAATACGGTGTGAACAACTGGCGAAAGTCAAAAGGAGCAGGCTTGATAAAAGAAGGTTTTTCATAATGTATTTGAGTAACGGTTATTATAGTGTTTAGAATTAACGCCATAGAGATGTGGCATTTCTATTTTAAATATTTCTCCGGAATTTTTACAGTTTCCGTTTCTCTGTCCCAGATAAGGTTGACAATCCACCACCGACCATCGTCGTAGACCAGCTGAAAACTATTTATACCGCGTTCAATTTCCCCCCCACCAGCTATCTTTGCACCGTAGGATTGAAAAACATGCGCCATATTACCAAAGGCGTCCACTTGATTTTTAATCGCATACTCATGAAAACCATTATCAATATACCAAGTTCCTGCTTTGTCGATAAACTCACTGATGGTATTTATTTTTACCCAGGAGCTGTCGTTCCGATGAAAAACGGCATTCAACTGAGCGCTTGGCAGAAATAAGTTTCGAAAGCGATCCCAATCACGTTCTACTCCTTTATCCCCTGAAATAGACTCTAAAACTGCCTGAACGATCTTTTCCGGTGATTCCACATCTTTAGTATAACGCTCATGACAATTTTGACCCAGCAGAAAGATAGGTGCAAATAACAGGCTTACCATAAAAAAGATTTTCATATTTTTTTCAAATTTTGTATTCTACACTATGTCTGGCTTTTATTAATCGCTTCAAAGCATTGGAATAGGCCACAAACCTTAATAGCAACGACCTCTCCTGCCAATACACAGGAAGGCTTATTTTTTAGATGCCGTATTTGTATTCAATTTCACCTTTTGAAATATCAGCTATAATTTTAATGCCACTTCTTTCCATAAGCGCACTGGCGTTAAAATCATGACAGATACCCGGATGAAGTTCATAGCTGAAAATCATTGAATGATCTTTAATCTCACTATTAAAGCTATAATTGGTGACTAACTTTTTACTCCCCGATAGTTTGGCCAGTTCGATATCGTGTGTTGCAATTATTCCTGACGTTTTGAGCTGACTTATTTGACTAATCAATGAAAAACCGCCTTTATGCCTATCTTCTGAGTTTGTGCCCTTAAACATCTCATCCAAAAGAAAAAATACATTGTGACTACGTTCTATCAATTTCAGCATTTTTTCAACCCGACCTAATTCTGCATAAAAAGAAGAAATCCCTTCCTTCAAATTATCCTGTGTGCGCATACTGGTAAATAGCTTTAGGTTCGAAACCTGCCCATTTTTTGCACAACACGGTGCTCCAGCCAATGCTAAAACGATGTTAACACCCACAGTCCTTAAAAAGGTACTTTTCCCTCCCATATTGGAACCGGTTATCAAGACAACATCACCCTGTCCTTCTGAGTGAAAATTATTACATACCCGTTTATTGGCATTTATTAAGGGATGTCCCAACGATTCAAAACGGACGTAGTTGTTCTTTTCTGTGATCTCCGGAAATGCATAGGATGGGTTTGAATAGCAAAAACCAGCAAAACTATTCAATACCTCAAACTCACTCACTACTTCTGCCCACAGTTTTAATAAGTCTTTATTTCTTGATTTCCATTTTTCTGTGGCGATAATCACGTAAATATCCAATAGCAGGAAACTATTTATAACACCATAAAAAGGGTTTCCTTTAATGGGTCGCTTTATCTCATTTACACCTCTTTGCTGAGCAAATTCCAATATTCTGCACAAGCGATTAATTTCATTGAAGGCTGAATACTTGCTCTTTAGAAGTATTGATTGCAACTGACATAGTTTATTTGACTGGAAACTTTCACACTCAATTTTGTTGATCAGGGTTCGGTAACTTCTAAAAGTGTTAATATTCTCTTGTGAGGTTTCAACAATGTCTTCAACGATGGGCTTTATTCTTTTTAAAATTCTGCTGATAATAAATAAAACAGAAATCACAGGAAGTAAATAAATAAACCAGTTTGGCGAATCAAAATAAGGTGCAAAAAAATACAAGGCAAGAAAGGATAAAACCGAAAGGAGGATGGCAACTGCCATGTATATTCGTCGCTGCTGGAATAAAACAAGCGGTTTTTCGACCCAGGCTAACAATTTACCATAGTCACTTTTTTTATTTTGAAAGTGCATGCCTGACGCCTGAAAATCTTGCCGCCAATCCAATTTTTGAGACAATTCGTTTATGGCTTTTTGTCTGTCATGTATTTCAGAATCAGGTGCCGGTTCAGAGAGCCATTCCGACAGACGTATCATTCCTGACTCGGTAGTGGTTCGGTTAACCAATTGAAAAATGGAATGGGACCCGAAAACATCTAAATCAGATGTGTAGGGGTGTTTTGGATCAATAAACTGATGTCCGGTATCAAATGCTTCCAGTTGACAGTTTTCTCTTAGAATTTCGGATTCATTGATTCTTTTCAGGAAAGAAGTATGTTTTCGCAGGTAAGCTATTTTGTGATGATACTTTAAAACAAAGGCAAAACCTATTATTGAAAGAGGAAAAACAATAAAAGTGGGAGTTATTATATTAAGACTAAACAAAGTGATAAGAATGGCACTTGAAATTACAAAAATAGCCAGCCTAAGCAGTGATATTCTATTTAAGATCTTCTTTAATCTTAATGCTTTGGCATCGTACTTTTCTATATTTTCCTGATAGATTTTCATGTGTTATTTTTTCTAAAATATGATAGCTAATCTTCGATCTGGCAGATACCGAACACTGCTATGAAATGTTGGCTTGCAACAGACATATTGCGTATGAGCCATTTTTCACCTATATCCCTATTACAGCGGACTAGCTCAAGCCAAAAGTAACATAATTCAGTCATTTGATGCTTGTGTTTCATCCTAAAATTGACGATCATGAAAAAAAGGATTTCTGAACTCAGGGAACTGTTTGCTGCCCCCTCCCTTTTAAAACACCGCATCGTGTTAACCTTCATCTATTCAGCTGGACTGCGTGGAAAGGAAGTGATCAACCTGAAAATTTCAGATGTCAATTTTGAACGCCAAACCACCCATAACCGGCAAGGTAAAAAATTAAAAGGATCGCGGGATTTTGTTCAACCCAGCCTCCACAACCGGGTGTTGCCCATCTTATGAAGGCCTATTTATTGGCGGTAGTTATTTTCTTCTAATTCAATCTCAATCCACCTATTTTGATCCTTATTTACATTTATTGTTAAGGGTTTAAATTCCAACGGTAGACTTTGTTCTTCTATATATTCTTGTGCTGCCTTTTGATGCTCAAAAAGGGTTACTTTATTTTCAAATAAGTCAGAAAAGAAATTAAGTCCTATCATAAAATTTAAATTTATAACGGAATCTGTTGATTGAAAATTAGCAAAAGATTGAGCCGTACTTAGACCATAATAGTACCCTAAAGTATCACTATTAGCATTTGTGATAATACACCATGTTTCTTTAGGCCTCTTCAACCATTTGAGAAGGTCTTCATGATAACCAACACCAACACCTAAAGTATCTTTCCATTCCACATAGTACAAGTTCCTTTTATCATCTTCATGAATAACGCGAAATTCTAACCTCATTCTTTCTTTTGCGTTATTTTCTGAATTAACCGCACTTTTGCACCCCAAAATACTCAAGAGAAATATTGTTATAAGTATGTATGTTATTCTCTTCATTTCCTATTATAGTTTAGATTAGAGCCTGATAGCTCACTCAAATTACTAATTCTAAAAATAGCGATTTAAGTAAACTATCAACGCCCCCTTCATCAAACCATACGTGAAGTTTTCCCTCATACGGCTTACTGATAGAGCGCTTCATTGAGCATTCGCAAGGATTTTCAAACACGCCTACTTTTCCTAGTCCAACAATTCTTTGTCTTTAACAAAGTTGCTTTTGAGAATACCTTGTGCGACATCTACCTCAATGTCATGCATATGCCAGCAACGCTTGATTGGGAGCTAATTGCTTTTTTAATGCTTTTTTGTCCTTATCCAATCTTTAAGGAACCCATTTTTACGTCCGTCACATTCGTCCGAAATCTCATTAAATCTTAATGTATCACCAATTATTTTATACTCATATTTTCCATCAGAAACGCATGCTGCACCTCCAATATCTGTAATTATAATTTCATTTCCATTTAATTCATAATACCCCCAAACATCAATCTCAGCGTCTCTATAAAAATCCGTTTGTATTTTGTTGTCTGGAAAAAAAGTGCGTGTAATAACTCTATCACCAGTGTTTTGTTGCCAAACTCCCACAATGGAATTGTTGTCTAAATCAGTCTTTAAAAGATTATCTCTTCTATCTGCGCACCAACCATTTTTCAATGCTACTTCTAAAAATGAATTAGCACAAGGATTATCGATATCATACTTCAAGTATCCTAATTTCAATAATTCAACAGCTAAATCAACAATCTTATCACTTTCGGGGTGATGCGAAGATACATTTGACAGAATAATTACAGCACATTTAGACGAAACATCCATAAAGCAAGCCGAACAATAACCATCCAATCCCCCGTCATGAAAGTACCACTTACAATTAGCACCTCCAAAATTTGTTATCTGCCATCCTACAGCCATGCCGTAATTGCCCCAACGATAAGTCTCCTGCATTTGGTAATTTAAGATTTTGACATTGGTAAAATTAGCCCGAACAAATTTTGACAAGTCTGAAGTAGTTGAAAAGATTCCTCCGGAAAATCTATAGATACCTAAATCGTCATAGGGTAATAATTGCCCAAATGAGTCTCTACCGAAAACAATGGATTCCTTAATTTTATCACAGTCAGTTGTGGTATTATTCAAATCAAATTCTGAACAGACCTTTTGTTGTAATAAATTTTCGTATTGAGTTTTTTGAATGTGCTCAATTAGAAAACCAATGGTTGTATATCCAAGATTAGAATACAGGTGTTCTTCTCCTGGTTTACTGCTGAGAATTAATTTGTTTTGAAGATAGTCTTTTAGGGCGTTAGCATCATACACTCCAGCATTTTTATTGTTTTCTACAATCTCTCTATAATCAGCAGGCAATCTTGGTAATCCAGATGTATGATTTATTAATGTTTTAAAGGTTATTTCATTATTATCAAAATCAGATAAATTAAGCTTGAATGGCATAAAATTCTCAATTGGTTCATCCAAACTTATAGTACTATCAACTAAAAGGTGAGATAGTAAAGTGGCGGTGAATACTTTTGAAATTGAACCAATTCCAAAAACGGAATCTTTATTATTTACAGCAATCAGACTATCACCATCTTTAATAAAACCAATAAAGGAAGCCTCTTCATTATTTATGAAAGCAAGAGAAAATTGAGTTCCTTCGGGAAAAGAGGCACAATAGTCTACAACAATCTTATTTCCATTTTCGCTTAATAATATAGTCTTATCGACTTGTTTTGTGCAAGCAAAAACAAAAAAACTCATTATCATTAAAATGTGTCTCATTTGGCTCTTCGTTTAAATTACCGGGTAGAATAGAGCCTGATAGCTCACTCAAATTACTAGTTATAAAAATAGTAATTTTAAGTAAACTAACAGCGCCCCCTTCATCAAACCGTACGTGAAGTTTTCCCTCATACGGCTTACCAATAGAGTTTTTCATTGAGCTTTCGCAAGGATTTTAAAGGGCACATACTTTCCCAAGTCTAATTATCCTTTGCTTTAACAAAGGTGTTGTACAGGTGTTGGCGTAACACCTTGTGCGCTTTACATCCTTTACTTTTGAGCCATTTAAATAGTTTGTAATCAAAATGTTTAATGATCAACTTAATGGTTTTTCAAACATAGCTTACTTTGCTGATTGACAAACAGTTTAACCAATAGACAAGTAATATTGACTTGGTAAATCAAGGGTTCTATGTGCCAATGTCGCCGCTTAGCTAATAACTCGCCTGACCAGGGCACAAGTGCTGGCACTGCGATGGGGCGAGCGGTCCGAGCTAAAATGCCACGAATGCGGTGGAGAATTGCAACTCTGGAAAACGTTCCAGAGAAAACGCGCTCCGCCTCTGGGTACCTGACCGCTTGATGCTTGCCTGTTTTTCTGGAAATTATGACGTAATACACATGGTGTAAACAGGTAGCGTATGTGCTTTTGATAATAAAAAACGTTTGTTTTTACGCGTTGGTTTACATTTTGATAAACTTAATCCTTT
>Ga0193953_1000593_pt1 | contig 18730 bp, 15 predicted proteins | sample BB_4_MG_FD_140325 | JGI IMG/M metagenome (GOLD analysis project Ga0193953, IMG submission 140325) | Microbial mat bacterial communities from the Broadkill River, Lewes, Delaware, United States - BB_4_MG | ecosystem: Environmental > Aquatic > Freshwater > River > Microbial mats | place: USA... | reverse complement strand
GGCTCCATTCCGAACCCGGAAGTCAAGCCTCTCATCGCCGATGATACTCTACCCTACGGGTACGGAAAAGTAGGTCAGTGCCACTTTGAGGATTTCTCTTAAATATTACAATCAAAACTTTTAGAACGACAACCTTCTTAATAATCAATAACTTATCTATTTTATACTTCTTACTTATATTATTTATTTAAACACTTTAATGATAAACTACTTATATCTTTGAGATCAGGAGAGTCATATGAAGTTTGATATTATTCACTATCCATGCAGTTCTTGTGGAGCTTTTATGGTGTTTTCACCCAAGCTAGGAACACTAGCTTGTGAGTATTGTGGTAATGAGGAGAGTCTCTCTGTTGGCAATCAAAAAGCACTTTATACCTATGACTATTTCAGTAAAATCACGACATATCAAGAGATTGATTATGGTGAGCTTACTAAAGAGCTACGTTGCCCTAAATGCGGTGGGGAATTTAATTTCGAGACCCTACAGTTTGCCCACCACTGTCCCTATTGTGAAACGCCTGCTATTATTGATTGTATTCATGATACTAAACCTCAAGGACTCATCCCGTTTGCTATCACTCGTCAAGAGGCTAAAGAGCATTTTGAAGAGTGGATTGTATCACGTTGGTTTGCTCCAAATTCACTCTCAGAACACTTTAATAACACCAAAGAGCTGATGGGACACTATATTCCCTTTTGGACTTTTGATGCTCATACGACAACGCAGTATCGAGGCTATCGTGGAGAGTATATTGAGCAACAACGCATTCATAGATCTTTTGATAGTGATGGTAATTTGATTAAAAAAAAGATAGGCACACGTCAAATTCGCTGGCATAGAGTTACTGGAGAGCTACAACGCTCTTTTGAAGATTTAGCAATTAGTGCCAATCAAGATGGTGTTGAGCATATTCATGTAAATGCTGTAGCACCGTGGGATACTAAACGTGCGGTTGACTTTGATACCAAATATATCAGTGGCTTTGAAGCCAAAGAGTATCGTCAAACACTTCCAAATGCCTATAAAAGTGCTCAAAGGAGCTTGGAGAGCTTAATCAAATGGGACATTAAGCGTCAAATTGGTGGAGATGATCAACGTATTGAGGAGTACACTATTGAGTACAAAGAGGTGCAGTATAAATACCTACTCTTTCCACTATGGGTTGCCCAATTTGACTGGAAAGGTAAACATTATGAGTATGCCATCAATGGTCTTACAGGTAAAGTATCAGGAGAACGTCCCTATAGTGCCATTAAAATTGTATTTGCAATTGTAGTTGTTATGATGATAGTAGGAGGAGTCTGGTACTCTATGGGTCAATAGAGAGGGGTTCTCTCTATCGCTATCTAATACTACTTGATAGCAGACAAAATTTTATTTTGCATCTCTATTTCACTTTGATCGAGGTTGCCATCGGCATTGGCGATGTGGTTAATAAGGGCTTCGATCATCGGTGGATACTCTGGGTAGGCTTTCATTTTGGATAGTTCTGAGATGAGTTTGGCTTCTGCTAGTACCCATTTGGTTGGACTATCTACCACATTGGCAAGCTCTTCGATATGGTGTTCATAGAGTTCAATCGCTTCTGTGGTAAGATTAAGGTCGTTGATCTCATCGATATCTTTGATAAGATCAATAGAGGCTACTACCTCTTCGGTCGAGGCTTTTTTATCTGCCATGGTCATGAGTGCCATACTAATGACTAATGAATTGACAAACTGTTTCTCTTTGGAGAAGCTTTCAGGCGTATATTGTCTTAGTTTTTGACGTGCATCGCCTAGCATCTGTGAACTTTTCTCTTTAATTTTATTCCAATCTAACATTTTAAATTTCCTTGATTCAGTTTTTACTATTTTATCCAATTAGTGTAAATGCTATCTTATTCAATCGAAGCAATACTCCATGCTATTTCTTTACCTGCATACATTGGTACCACGTCACCATATTTGGCAGGAACACTAAAAGATTTTTGCTCTAGTGTAACAATCTTCTCTTTTGGGTTGATGTCATAGATTGCTTTGGCATTATCAGAGATAAACTTTTGTAGATTACTCATATCAGCTCCTTGAGTATCAAAAAGTTCAGTAAGAAGTTGCAAAGCGAGTGGAGCGGTAAAGACACCTGCGGCACATCCGCACGACTCTTTAGCGTGTTGGGGGTGTGGGGCAGAATCACTACCAAACATCACTTTAGGGTGACCACTAAGTGCCACACTTTGCAGTGCTTTTCTATCAATTGGCTTTTTGGCGATAGGTTTACAAAAGAGGTGGGGCTGAAGCATACCACCTGCTACATCATCAAGAGTAATAAGGAGGTGATGAACGGTAATGGTGGCATAGAGATTGGGGTATTTATCCAAAGCATCAACACTCTCTTTGGTGGTAATATGCTCCATAATGATCTTTAGATCAGGGAAGTTGCTTGCCAACTGTTCGTAGATAGATACAAACTCTGCCTCTCTATCCATCACAAAACCATTGGTCTCACCGTGCACACACAGAGGAATATTAAGCTCACTCATGGCTGTGAGTGTAGGTCGAAGCTCTTCAATATCGAAGTTGCTCACACCCCCTTGCGAGTTAGTGGTAATCCCTGCAGGGTAGAGTTTGATAGCGATAATATTCTCTTTGACTTCGATCAAGAACTCTTTGGTATAGGTTGGCATAAAAAAGAGTGTGAGATGAGCTTCAAAATCTTCACCTTGGCTTGCCTCTTTGATTCGCTTAGCGTATCCATCAAGCTGCTCTTTGGTTGTCACAGGCGGCACAAGGTTTGGCATAATAAGAGCAGCGGCAAAGCTCTGGGCAGAGAGAGGAGCTACGGTTTGTAGCATCTCATTATCACGTAAGTGTAGGTGCATATCAAGCGGGGTGTTGAGTTGAATCGTTTTCAAAGTTAAAATCCTTTATCACATAATATTTATCATTGGTTTTAGGTATTATCCAATATTTTACCTTTATTTTGCTACAACACAAATAAAAAAGAGGTTTGGGTCTGTAAGAAATAATGGGATAATCAATCCCACCTTTAAAGAGTTGATTGCACCGTAATATTCTTGTTGCAGTTGCAGCGAGTGCTTTGTCGGGTCGATGGTTGGTCTCAAAATGCCACATAGCATAGTTGGAGCAACTAGGGTAGTAGCGACAGTTGTTGGGCAGCATCTTGGAGATATACTGATAGGCTTTGATGGGTGCTGTAAAAAATTTCATGGTGGTATTATACTATGATTTGATTTATTAAGTGTAAGATTGAGTTCTACTCCAAATAAAGTGACTTTTGTATTGGAGTAGAACTCTAAAAAGAGTAAAAATTATTTTTCTATTCGAATCATAGCAATTTCTTTATCGACTGTATCGAGTGTTGATAGTGCAAGAATAGCATTTTGAATATCACTCTCTTTGCATTGATGTGTTGTAAAGAGTAGGTGAGCCTTTTCACCGCTGCAAGGTTTTTGGAGCATTGATTCAATAGAGATATTAAATTCACCCAGTTTTGAAGCAACTTGAGCAAGTACCCCACTCTCATCAACTACTTTAAGACGCAGATAGTACTCTGATACAATCTCATCTTTGGGCAGTAGTTTTAGTCCACTCTCGAGACCCTTTTTATAGCCAAGCATTGGTCCTTGGTTACCCCGTACTATATCAATAATATCTGATATAACAGCACTTGCTGTGGCATCACCGCCTGCTCCTGCACCGTAATACATCGTTTCACCCACACAATCACCCACAACTGTCACGGCATTCATGACACCATCAACTTTAGCAATCATGCTCTCTTTAGGTATCATGGTTGAGTGAACGCGTAGCTCTACACCCTGATCAGCTTTTTTGGCAATTCCAAGCAACTTGATCTCATATCCAAACTCTTTGGCAAAAGCTACGTCAATATCTGAAATATTCTCAATTCCTTCAATGACGATATCTTCAGGTTTTGCATCAATCCCATAGGCAATACTTGCTAAGATAAGCAACTTGTGCGCAGCATCAAACCCACCTACATCAAAAGTAGGGTCAGCCTCGGCATACCCAAGCTCTTGAGACTCTTTTAGAATCTCATCATACAATGCACCCTCTTGGATCATCTTGGTGAGCATATAGTTACACGTCCCGTTCATAATCCCCATGATCGAATCAATATGGTTGGCACTCAGACCGTTTCGCAATGCTCCAATAATTGGGATTCCCCCTGCAGTACTTGCTTCATACATAAAAGGAATATCACCTGCAAGTTCTTGAAGTTCGTATCGGTGATAGGCAAGCAGAGCTTTATTGGCAGTAACGACTGATTTACCCTTTTCAAGTGCCTTTTTGACAATCTCATAAGGTTTCTCTACTCCGCCCATCAATTCAACCACGATATCAATGCTATCATCATTTAAGATATCGTCGATATTATCACTAAGAGTTATATTGACATCACGCTTTTTGCTCATATTGCCAACTACACCGTGTGCAACCACAATCTTTTTACCTGCACGTGCTTCGATAATATCGCTGTTTGCCTCTAAGATATTGGCAACACTTGCTCCTACTGTTCCTACTCCAACAATACCGATTTTTACCATCTAGTGATCCTCTTTGTGTTTTTTCTCTGCTTTTAAATCTTTTAAGAACTTTTTGATATTCTTTGCTGCTTGCCTGATACGTTTTTCATTTTCAATCAATGCAATACGCACGTGTTGATCACCATATTTACCAAATCCTATACCAGGGCTGACCGCAACACCAGCCTTGACAAGAAGCTGCTTAGAAAATTCTAAACTCCCCATCTCACGGGCAACTTCAGGAAGCTTTGCCCAGATAAACATACTCGCAGTAGGTTTTGAGAGTTTCCACCCTGCATTACCAAAGGCTTCTACCATCACATCGCGTCGTTTTTGATAACGTGGGATCACTTCATCGGTAGGGATATTACCATACTCATCCAAAGCAACCGTTGCGGCTACTTGAATCGGGGTAAACATCCCGTAATCAAGCCACGACTTAATACTCTGCAACGCACCAATCATCTTTTTATTTCCTACAACAAAACCAACTCGCCAGCCTGCCATGTTGTAGCTTTTGGATAGTGTATACGATTCAACCGCTACATCCTTAGCACCAGGGACTGAGAGAATAGAAGGGGTCTCATACCCTTCAAAGGTGATATCAGCATAGGCAATATCGGAGATAATATAGAATCGCTCTTTTTTAGCCAATGCTACTAGACGCTCATAAAACTCTGGTGTTACCGTAGCACACGAGGGGTTGTGAGGGAAGTTAACGAGCAAAAACTTGGCACGCGGTACAGAGTTGAGCAGTGCCCCTTGGAGGTTTTCAAAAAACTTATCCTCATCAACTTCATAGCTCTCTTCATCAAAGACAAGCTCCATCTTTTCAACGTTTGCACCTGCCAAGATAAAGGCTTGAGAGTGAATAGGGTAGGTTGGATCGGGGACAATGGCAACATCACCAAGGTTGGTAATGGCTTGGACAAGGTGAACATACCCCTCTTTACTCCCCATGGTCGCAACAACCTCTTCATTGGGGTCAAGTACCACACCGTATTTTCGCTTATACCACTTTGCCATAGCAAGGCGCAATTTATAGATACCCTTAGAGGCACTGTAACCGTGTGTTTTATTACGATTTGCTGTTTCACAAAGTTTATCAATAATAGGTTGAGGAGTTGAAGCATCAGGATTTCCCATCGAAAAATCGATAATATCCTCTCCCGCTCGACGAGCAGACATCTTTATATCATTAATCTCTGCAAAGATATACTTTGGTAATCGATTGATTTTATCAAATTGTATTTCATCAAACATGTTTTTTCCTAAATTTCAATATCTGTCAATTTTCAAAATAGTTGTTTAGTTCACACTGTATCCACCAAGTTTTCTATACTCTTGATAGCTTAGCGGTGTTATACCTGTGGTTTTGTCCATTTTGAAATATAATGGCGTGTTGGAATTATACTCTTTTGAGACATTATTATCAATAAGAGTAAATAATCCTTTTTTAGTTGCCATTAGCCAAGTCGTTTTAGTAAGATCAAAGCGAAAAGGTTCAATCTGCTTTCGGTAGGTTCGATATTTTCTACTTTTTATATTTGTCAGACGAAACCACATCGCTTTTGAGGGGATAAGATCAATAGATGATCGATGAAGTGGAGAATGAAGGGTATTCATATCTTTTACATTCGTAGCGTTATCTTCTTTGGGTAAAACTTGTGTTGTCGTGCTTTGTGCATTATCAGTTTTGTTGAGGGTTGCATTAGCGTCTGAGCTGTTGCTATCTGCTGTTTTAGTAGTGTTACTCTCTAACTTAGCAGTCGTTTTTTTTTTCGTATCTTCTAAGACTTGCATGCTGTAGATGTTACTTTTTTTATTGTCAAGTGATGATTTGTTTTTTTCAATATCAAAGTATTGATTCTCCACCCTCTCTACTTGTGCAATGGGTGTAATGTTGCTTTTTTTATAGAAGTTTTGGTAGATATACCATGCACCGTATAAGATAGCGATAAAAAAGAGATAGGGAATTAGCTTTGAAAACGCTCCACCTATGCTATCACTCTCTTGTCCTATGAGTAAGATGGATTGTTTTGAAGATTGAGAATGGTTAATAAAGTGTTGACGAATATCGTTTTTAAAATCACTTAGATCAATATCGTATTCACGTTCAAAAATTTTTGCAAATCCAATAATTTGAATTTTTGTAAACATTTCAAACTCACCTATGGAGAGTTTTTCTAAAGTATCGGTTGGAATATTTGTCTTGATTGATACCGATCGTAATCCATATTCCTTAATTATCTCATTTATTTTACTGCTACTCTCCATCAACCATCCTATCTATTAAAATACCTGCAGCTACACTTACATTGAGTGAGTCAAATTCCCTATTCATTTTTATTGAAAGCTCCTCATCAAGTTTTTTTTGCACTTTTTTGGATATTCCTTTGCCTTCAGAACCTAATACTAATACTCTCTTGCCTTCAAACTTCATCGCTTTGACATTATTCCCGTCCATAGAAGCCCCATAGACTCTAAATCCTATTTGTTTAAGCTCATTAAGGTTATCAAGAACATTATCAGCTAGGACAAAAGGCATATCAAGCAAAGCACCCGAGCTTGTACGTGCAATGGCTTCATAGTTAAGCTGTCGTACACCTGATGCAATAATTGCATCTACTCCAAGTGAGTAAGCAGAACGCACAATGGCTCCAATGTTGCCTACATCTGTAAGTGTATCCAATATTACGATAAAACTACTCTCATCTTTGATCTCATCAAAATTACTGGGTGTAAAATCATCAATCTCTACCAAAATGCCTTGATGATTACCGCCTCTACTCATCGCTTGAGCCCATTTGTTTTCTAAAAACTTTATTTTTGTTTTGTATTTATCAAATAACTCTTGTGAAAGCAGACCCTTTTTTGCCAAATATAGCGTTTTTATCGCGTGGGGATGCTTTTTGAGTGCATATAGACAAACTTGTTTACCGTAAATTATCATAACTGAAATTGTATCAAATTTTTGCTGTATTTGAAGATTCAATTAAAGCATTATAACACTCTTTTACACTTTTATTTGTAATCTTTGCTAGAAGCTTTGCTTTTATCTTGGGTTGAATATCCATTGAGAGGATATCGTGGTAGGATAGAGTTTGTTCTTTTGCAGTACTGGCTTTGATAATTACCACCCACTCTCCTTTGATTTGAGTCTCTTGTAACTGCTCAAAAAGTGTTGATACACTCCCTTTGTAATAGCTTTGAAACTTTTTAGTCAACTCTTTTGCCAAAAAAAGCTCTCTTGAAGGATCCATCTCATGAATCTCTTCAAGGAGTTTTAAAAGTCGATGGGGTGATTCGTAGAGGATTACATTCTCATCGCTGCTCAATGCTTTGCTTAGTGCTTTTACTCTATCACTCCCCTTATGGGGCAAAAAAGCATGAAAGCTAAAATGCCCCTCTTCAAATCCACTGGCACCATATGCCGTAGCAAAGGCTGTAGCCCCTGGGAGTACATCATAGACAATATTGTGCTCTTGACAATACTCTACAAGCAGTTGCCCAGGGTCAGAGATAACAGGCATACCTGCATCACTCAAATAGGCTACTGTCTCACTATTCAAACGCTCTTTGATCTGCTCTAATCTACTCTTGCCATTGTGTTCGTTAAAAGATAAAAACTCAGCACTATCGGGGTAGGGTATATCAAATCGCTCAGATAGTATTCTAAGCAGTCGTTTGGTTTGACGTGTATCTTCGCAAAGAAACAGAGAAATATTTTCAAATGTATTAAGGGCACGAATGGTAATATCTTGGGGGTTGCCAATAGGCGTAGGAATAAAAGTTAGCATAGTGGGCTGCTTATTAAGGTTAAAGTACCCAAGAGGGTACTTGTAAGATTAAGATAGTTTATACTTTTTCTTAAATTTATCAACACGACCTGTCGCATCAACAATCTTCTCAGAACCCGTAAAGAATGGGTGGCACTCATTACAAATATCAATTGTCATGCTCTCTTTGTTTGTCATAATAGCAAATGTATTACCACAAGCACAAGTCACTTGACAATCTTTATAATCTGGGTGTATCTCTTTTTTCATTATACTCTCCCCTTTCGTCAATTTTATATTTACTTCTCTATATATTTCGAGTATCAGGATATAGAAAAATTTTTAGATGCGAATTATAGCAAAATTATTTTAAAGTATTGTTAAAAATATTTTTTACTCTAAGGATAGTTATACGAGGTGGAGTTAAAGACCTCGTATAAAAAGCTTAAAAGCGGTAAGTTGCACCAAATGCTATAACAGGATAGATTTTATAATCAAGTTCATCAAGCAGCTGATTTTTTTCTCGTTCTACATTTTGATTCAGTTGATTACAATCCGTTACCCCACATCCTACATCAAGTTCTACATTAGCCTCTCCGTGATAGAGTAGACCCACATCCACGTCAAAGCTCCACTCTTGTGCTTTTTGGGTGGCAGAGTTGCCCCAACCAATACCAATATAGGGAGCGATAGGATCAAAATCAACCAATCCTTCAAACGATGTGATTTGACCTGCAATATAGTTTGTTCCACCAATATCAATTGCCATATTTTGCAATTGAGGGCTTAGGTCAATCTCACTACCATTATAGTAAGCCCCTGCACTCACTCTAAATTCATTATTACTAGGGTAGTAATCAACCAATACCCCTGCTGTTACTAATGTCATATCATATTCATAAAGAATATTACTTTCACATCGAGAATCCGAATAGCTTCCTCCATTAATATTGAGTCGCATATTAAATTGCTCATTAATGGGTTTTGTAATATCTACTCCTGCACCTAATGTTCCTACTTTAAACCCAATTGAGTAGGGTATATCACCCTGTGCCAATGAAAAACTACTTAAAGTCATCAAAGATGCTAAAGTTAGGGTTATTGTTTTTATCATATTTGTTCTCCTTTTATTAGATTGGACGAAAGATATTGGCTTTTCCACTCTCAACACAGATGGATTTTTCATTATCTTCATTATGAATGATATTGATAATGGTGTTCTCTTCCTCTTGTGCAACGATATCTCCACTTTGAATTGGGATATAGTTGCTAAAGTCATTATTGTCGTTGCATGGAGCATCAATAGCAACTACTTGGGTAGTATCACAACTACCCCCACCGCAGTTATTAAACATTGCAAATATAAAAATGAATGCAATGATGGTTAAAACTCTTAGATTTTTCATACTCTCCTCCTATTCTATGACTAGATCATTAGGGATGAATGATCGTATTTTGATATGGATTTTGCCATTGAGTCTAAAGATATTTACTTTGTTGTTGACTTCAAACGTCATATCCCCTCTTAGGGTATTATCAAGTTCTACTTGCTCATTTGTAAGCGTATGGATCAATACAAAGCGTGTTTGTGTTTTACCCTCATTATTGGTTGTTGCAATGGCTTTAAGGATATACTCCCCTTTTGGACTCTCAACGGTAGTGGTTACTGTACCGTTTTCATCTAGCTCTACATTTCCACCAATGTCTGAAATTGCCTCAGTTACATCACCTTTGTAACGTACTACGTGACGGATGGTTCCATCAAGTCCAATAGTTGTCTCAATGGTGGTATCGTCATTGATTGGTGTGATAATCTTAATATCGCCGTTTTCATCGATGGATGTGGTAGTGCCTGCTGTATTGATCTTGATGTTACGTACTTCATCATCTCCATCGGTGATTGCAATATCAAGGTGACCGCTAGGATTGACACTAATCGTTACTTTTTTATCCCCTTTTTCATACGTTCCTTTGTTGCCTTCAATATCGATACCGATATTTGGATTGACACTCACGATGGACTTTTTATCTTTGGTATCGCCTTGGATAATATTAATCTTCTCATCTTCTTCGGGTGTTGGCTCTGGGTTTGGCTCTTCAACACTTGGCTTATCAGGTATTGGCTCTGGATTTGACTCCTCCACACTTGGCTCATCAGGTGTTGGCTCTGTGGTTGGTGCAACAACAGGTGTTGGCTCAGTCGTATTACCCTCAGTTGGCTCTTGTGTTATAGGATTTTGTAGTGTTGGATCAACACTAGGCTCTTCTACTGTTGGTTCTTTTGGAGTCGAAGTAGGCTTGCTTGAATTATCCTCAGGTAGAGTACTGCTCTCATTATTTTCAACTACTCTAACAGGAACTTCCACACTAAAGCTTTGCATTGTACTTAGGTTACCATCACTAAGATTTACAATTACAGTTGTATTTCCCTTTTTTAGAGCTTTTAAATCAAATACAAACGTATTGACTCTATAATCAGCATCTACAATTGGATTACTGTAATGTGATATATGATTTAAAATAGTGCCATCCATTGTAATTGAAAGATTAAGTTCATCGTTATCTCTATCATCTATTACAATTTCAAATGTTTCTCTACTGTCCAAATCTATCTTTTTATCTTCTAAGATTGTTTTAATCTCAGGTGCAAAATTAATCGAACTACTATTGATATCCATACTATAGAGAGTAGAACTTTTACCATCACTCACTTCAATGGTGATGGTAGTAATATTACTCTCCCCTACAGGAGCGATGTTTTCAAATGGTGTAAAGGTAATGGCTTCTAATTGCTCTTGCACATTGTTAATAGTATCTTGTTTTATCTCCACCGTAGAGAGAGTAGCCGTTGCGTTGCTATCGAGTAAAAGCTTAATAGAGAGTGCATCGCCATTACGGTCTGCTAAAGTTGCCCCTTTAAATGGATAAATCGTTTGCGTATCATTGATATGAATGATGCTTGAAAGGTTTTCAATGGTTGGCTTGGAGTTGGGAATGGCTGTGGTGGTAAAGCTAGAGTCCAAAATATTACTGCTTAAGTTGGCTTCATCAACGGCTACCATATAAAAGTAGTACTGGGTTTTTGGTGATAATGAAGCAACTGCAAAGGCTTTGGCACTGTTGGCATCAGCTAAGTCACCATTATTGGCTTGGATAATATCGGTAGCACTTGGGCTAATGGCACTAGGGCTTAGTAGATAATAGATACTCCCCTTTTCATTGGAGGTTGCTTCGATAGTGGCTTTGTTGTACCCTACCCCACTTGCAGAAATATTAGAAAGCACAGGAGCGATATCATCGATAAGGCTTACGTTAAAATCTTGTGCAAAATCGTTATCGCCATCATTGACATTGATACGCAAAGTGTAAGTTTTAGCTTCAATATTTGGATTTTGAATAACAAGTTTTGAGCCATTGATATCAAACTTATCACTGTGGCTCAAAAGTGTATAGGTAAAGAGCGTACTATCAATATCCGTTGCACTCAATACTCCTACCGTTGCCTTAGCCCCTTGGCTTTGGTTAAGCTCATTATTGGATAGATGAAGCTCTGTGGGTGCATCATTAATAGGTGTTACATTTATCATACCACTGTAACTCTTAGTGGAGTTGGCTTCACCATCATTAATGCTAAATCCAAAACACCCATAAGCAAGCCCATTGGCATCGGGTTGGGGTACAAATTTAATCTTGCCAATATCACTGTAGGCTATGGCTTGATTGAGCGTAATATTACTCTCATCTAAAAGCAAACCTCCTTGAATAGGCAGTGTCGTGATATAGATATACTCCAAAGAGTCATTGATATCCACATCACTAAAGTTAAAATCATCTTGGCTAAAGCTGTAGTTGTGGTCTTCATGGATGGTAATATTGATATCTGAGGAGCTTGGCTTATCGTTGGTATTATTAACATCTAATGTAAAGTTATGCGGCACTACCACATTCCCATCAGTGAGTGTCAAGTTAATATCATAGAGGTTCACATCTTCGTTTTTAGGTGTTCCTTTGAGTTGCCACGAGGCGTTGTGTTGATAGTATTTAATGCTTCCATCAGCCCCTCCTACAAAGGCATCCATATCCCCATCTTTGTCTATATCGGCAAAGCTAGGTTGTGCAAAGTTGCTAGTGACTACTAAGCCAAAGAGATTATCACTCTGTTTTGTAAACACCCCACTATCATTTTGATAAAAATAGATTACACCACTTTGTTCACCTACAAAGAGGTCTAAATCGCCATCTTTATCAATATCTACAAAGCTTGGAGAGGCTTCACTCCAATAGATAGATGAAAAAGGGTTATCTTTGCCATATTGTGCTACAAAACTTCCACTATCGTTTTGGTAATAGTGCATACCCGAATCTTGTGAACCAATGAGCAAATCATCATCCCCATCGCCATCAATATCCCCAAATGCTATCCTCGCACTCTGCACAGCAACAATAGTTGAAAACGGATGCACCGTTGTAACCTTTTCAAAAGAGCCTGCATTGTTGGTATAATAAGAGATAAAACCACTCCAACTTACTACACACGCTTCCATTACTCCATCACCATCAAGATCTACAAAAGCAATATCGGAACTACTGCTCACACTCACCCCATCAAAGGGGTTATTAGCTCCTGTTTGTTGCGTAAATACACCATTGTCATTTTGATAATAATCAATTGCACCATCATCACGCCCTACAAACAGATCCTCATCCCCATCTTTATCAAAGTCAATAAAGGTAGGAGCCGACATGGATGAAGTATCAACGGATGAGAGTGGATTGTTCGCACTCTCTTTGGTGAGACTCACTTGATTTTTAAGTTCCAACCAACTAGGCAAATTGCTTGCACTCCACGATAGCGTGTCACCATCAATATCACTGACATTGAGTTCATAGAGATACTCACTGTCTTCATCTACACTACTGCTAGGTGGTGTACTCTCAACAATAGGTGCATCGTTGGTGGGTTCTATATAGATAGTAAAGCTCTTTGTCGTTGTTTTGCCATTGGCTGTGGCGTTGTACTCTACTGCTACACTACCAAATTTATTTTCTATAGAGCTAAAGCTCATTGTATTACCACTAAAGCTCATATTAAGAAGAGTGGTTGAGACCAGTGCATCGTATACAATACTATCGCCCTCTAAATCACTGGCATTGATATCGACTGTAAAAGTAGCAAAATCTTCACTGATATTGATATCTTCTATAGCTGAAACCACAGGAGCATCATCAACTCCTACAACATTGACATTTACGGTATAGGCACTAGTGGAGTTAGCCTCACCATCATTGATTTTAAAATCAAAACTCGTGTAGTTTGTACCGTGTTCATCTTTGAGTGGTTTATAGACAAGATTGCCAATATCGCTAAGGGCTACTCTTTGATTGGTCGTCACTACTGTAGCGTTGAGTTCCAAAACTCCTTTTGATGGTAAGGCAGTGATATAGATAGCATCCAACATATCACACTCATCTACATCCGTATAGTTAAAATCCGATACCTCAAAGCTATAATTACTATCTTCATTGAGCGTAATGTTAAACTCTTTTGAAAAGGGAATATCATTGACAGCTTCTATAGTAATGGCAAGGGTATGGCTCTCATTGTTCTCTCCATCATAGGCACTAAGATCGACATTAAACATACCACTCATATTAGCAAGTGGGGTAATGGAGAGAATATTACTGCTAAGACTCAAGGTAGCAATAGAGGGGTTACTTGAAGTCAAATAGATTTGAAGTGCTTGCCCCTCAGGATCAAATAGATACGATAAAAGTGAAATTGTTAAAGGGGTATCTTCGAGTGTGGTATTGCTATCAATACTCCAAATGGGTGCTTCATTACAAATATCACCCGCTGTTCCCCAGTTGGGCTGTTTAGTATCAAGACCTACAAACCCTGAAGAGGCATCAAAGTTCTTAGGCTTAGAAGTAATCTTTTGAACATTCCACGATTTTAGACACTTATTAAAAGCACTTGCATAGTTAAACATATAACTCATATTTGTGACTAAACTCGTATTCCAATCACCAATATCTTTATCAAAAGCTCTTGCGTCATAAAACATATTACCCATATCCGTTACACTATTGGTATTCCAATTACCAATATCTTTGTTAAAGGCAGTTGCATCTTCAAACATAGAACTCATATTCGTTACACTACTTGTATTCCAATTGCCGATATCTTTGTTAAAAGCTTTTGCGTTAGAAAACATATAACTCATATTTGTTACAGAGCTTGTATTCCAATCACCAATATCTTTGTTAAAAGCAGTTGCAACCTTAAACATATAACTCATCTCTGTTACAGAGCTTGTATCCCAACGGCTAATGTCTTGGTTAAAAGCTATTGCTGAATTAAACATACTAATCATATTTGTTACAGAGCTTGTATCCCAACGGCTAATGTCTTGGTTAAAAGCTATTGCTGAACTAAACATATTTCTCATATTCGTTACAGAGCTTGTATTCCAATCTCTTATTTCGTGATTAAAAACATTTGCGTTAGAAAACATATAATTCATATCTGTTACAGAGCTTGTATCCCAACTACCAATATTTTGGTTAAAAACACTTGCTTTAGCAAACATATGGTTCATATCTCTTACAAAACTCGTATCCCAATTGCCAATATCTTTATCAAAAGCTCTTGCGTTAGAAAACATATAACTCATATTCGTTACACTATTGGTATTCCAACTGCCAATATCTTGGTTAAAAGCTCTTGCGTTATCAAACATATAACTCATATTCGTTACACTACTCGTATCCCAATTGCCAATATTTTGGTTAAAAACACTTGCGTTATAAAACATAAGGCTCATATCCGTTACACTACTTGTATCCCAATGAGAGATATTTTCATCAAAGCTTGTTTGGAAATAAAACCAACGACTCATTGTTGTAATCCCAGAAGTACAGGCATTGGCAGGTTCTATGCTTCCACTACCATAAGGGGATACAAAATCATCTTTTGAGCTTATTTTTGTATAAGTTTTACCGTTGTTTGGTATGTTGGATGTTGTTAGTGTGCTTGCACTATCACAAGTTACCGTAATACCATTATCCTCTAAATAAAATCCATTACCTAGATCAGTCCTAGCATATAGGGTTACGCTAAATACTATAAATCCAAAAGCGTATAAACACAACTTTTTCATTTTCTCTCCTTCATATAACAATCTACCCACTATTGTAGTAAACAAAAGAGTGAAACAAGACGGGTTATTGAGTGATAATAATTATTCTATGTGAATCTTCCACCCTATACGGTTGATATTGACAACTCTATCTTTGCCTATCTTTTTACGCAAAGAGGCAATGAGACTCTTGATAGTGGTATCAGAAACACTGGTATCATTCCATATCGCAAACTCTATCTCCTCTTTGGAAAATACTCTATCACGATGTTTTACAAATAACGAGAGCAGTTGTGCCTCTTTTTTACCAAGATGAATCTCTACGCTATTGTGTATCAGTTTGGTAGTATTGATATCATAATGCGTATTGCTATCAAGATAGACTTTGGCTTCACTAGCAATGCGTCGTAGACAATTATTCATCGCTTTTTCTAGTTTATTGAGCGTGAGAGGTTTGATGATGTATCCATCAATATGTAGATTGGTCGCTTCAAGTAGATAATTGGTATCGCTATGTCCTGTTAAAAAGACAATGGGTATCGCAAAATTATCACTTCGTATCTCTTTGACAATCTCCATACCACTAAGCCCTCCTAGTGAGATATCCACCAAAATGAGATGGGGTGTAGTATCATTATAACAACGCATCGCCTCATCGTAATTTTGAGCAATAGTAATCTTAGCAAAGAGCAGTTGAAGTATGGGAAGATAGCTTTCAATAGTTGAAGCATCATCTTCGATATAGAGTAAGGTTAATGTTTTAAGATACGCTAAATCCACCCTATACTCCTTTTTTATGCCATTGTATTGCACAAAAGATTGAAATGAGACGGATTTTAGCTTTTGGGTAAGGTTATTGTAAAAGTTGCACCATTTGAAACATTTTTTACACGCAACTCTCCACCGCAACGCTCCTCTATCAACACTTTGGAGAGATGAAGCCCCAATCCTGTTCCCTCTTGTGAGCTTTTGGTAGAGAAGTACTCCTCAAATATTTTGGGCATAATCTCTTTGGGTACGCCTCCTGCATTATCGGCTACTTCTATGTAGAGATGCTCACTATCTTCATAGATTGAGAGTAGAATTCTTTTCTTCTCTTGCCTATCAAACTGCTCACTGGCATTTTGAATCAATATCAAAAGCACTTGCAAAATATCATTATCATAACTCACAATAGAGCCTACAGACTCAATACGAGACTCTAGTTGAATATCTTGTTCACGCAAAGTTGTCTGCATTAAATTAATCGCTATATTGAGGGTTTTGCTTAGCTCAATGCGTTTGGGTTGCAAGTTGGAGTTAAAAAAGTGTCGAAACTTATCGATCGTATCACTAGCGTACTCTATCTGTTTTTCAATCGTTGCAAAGGATTGGTCATATTCGTGTGGTTGAATAGACTCTTTTTGGTGTTGCTTGAGCTGATAAAAGAGCACTTGCGAGGAGATAATCGAGAGGGGCTTTTTCCACTGATGAGCAATGATGCTAATAAGATTTCCCATCTCCTCTTTTTTGGATTTTTCTAATATTTTTTTCTCGTTTTTGATATTATTGGCATTAAGCAATCGTATACGATAGGACAAAAGTACCGAATAGGCAATGGCTTCAAAGAGTACCGATAAGGCTGCTGCGTGGTAGGTGACAAAATTATAGGGTAAATGCCCACCAAAAAAGGCACTCGATAGCGAACCAAAAATAAAAAAGAAAACATTAGCAATGAGAAAATATTTGGCTAAAGGATGCTTTTGAATAAAAAAATAGACTCCTGTTAAATAGACAATGATAAAAGTATATTGATGCAAACGATTTGCGTAGGCAATAACAAGTTTATAGTCTATAAAAACCAAATAAAAGCTCATAACAAGAAGGAGTACAATAGAGGAGTTTAAAAAGGCATTAATAACTTTATGCTGAATATCAAAAAATGCTTTGGTAAAAAGCACAATAAAAATTTGCACAAAACAGAGTGAAACATGAAATTTAAATAAGTCATCTCCATAAATATGAAAAAAGTGAGACAATCCACCATAAAGATACAAAACAGACAAAGCCCCAGAAAATAAAAACAGTCCATAATAGAGGTACTCTTTATAAGGGGAATAGAAAAACAAAATAAGATTATAAAGCCCTAAGATAAACATGGCACTGACAATAATCACATAAACCAAACTCACTTCATTAAAAGCCATAAAAGCATTTTTTTGGTCATAGAGATTAATATTGACATAATGGTGTGTAGGGTAAAATGCTTTAATATAGAGCCTCTTGCTACTGTGCTTTTTTATATTGATACGATAGACGATACTATTACCGTAAACCCGTTTTTCTATATCTTTTGCATTAAGATCAAAGCTTTGTGTAGCGACCAAAGCCCCTTTTTCAAACTCAAAAAATGATATAGAAGACATCAGATGGATATGGTCATAGTGAATAAAAATACTTTTATCTCTCTCTCCACTGTTACTCAACTCTAGTTTATAAAAAATACTTAAATTATCATCTCCCAAATAGCGTTTGTTTGGGGCTAGAAGCTTAAAGTCGATTTGGTTGATAGCGTGTGGTTCAACACTGTGGTTGCTATCTACATAATAAGAAATCTCAAAATCATCTAATTGAATATTCTCACGATTGATATCCAAAGCAAAAAGATAGCTACTGACCATCAACAGTAAGCATATTTGTATTATTTTCATTCACAACCCATTTACATTTTTGCGATTATAGCAAAATAAAGAATGTAAAAATACTATAATATTTTTTTACAATTTGATTTAAGCAAAATTTATCTTATACGATTAAAATATTGTAACTATCCAAGGCTACATCCTTACTTACTTTAGTATTATAGATAAAATAATAGAGTAAAGTTGTCAGATTTTACAGTAGTAGCTTCGTTTTTATTACAAATTATAAGAGATAGATTTGTGTTTATATGCTTGTGCTATAATACATCATATATTTCAAAGGCAAAGCTATGAAAAAACTCCCCATTGGTATCTCAACACTTCAAAAAATAATTGAAGGTGACTATCTTTATATTGATAAAACGGCTATTGCCTTGGATTTAATTGAAAATGGTGGAGGGTATTACTTCCTCTCTCGCCCACGACGATTTGGAAAGTCACTCTTTTTGGATACCCTTAGAAGCATCTTTGAGGGCAAACAAGAGATATTTGAGGGGTTGCATATCTATGATAAGTGGGATTGGGGTGTTACTTACCCTGTGATTCATATCTCTTTTGGAAGTGGAAGAGTCTATGAT
>Ga0193953_1000591_pt1 | contig 18772 bp, 15 predicted proteins | sample BB_4_MG_FD_140325 | JGI IMG/M metagenome (GOLD analysis project Ga0193953, IMG submission 140325) | Microbial mat bacterial communities from the Broadkill River, Lewes, Delaware, United States - BB_4_MG | ecosystem: Environmental > Aquatic > Freshwater > River > Microbial mats | place: USA... | reverse complement strand
TCAATCAATGCCTTGCCTACATGGATGTAGGTACTTAGGTTATGTTTGGAACGTATAACCTGTGCCTCTAAGCCTTTTAATTCTCGCTGAGTGGGAAAGAACTTAATCAACTTGGTATTACTTCTATGCTAACAAACAATATAAAAATGAGAATAATAAATGAGAGTTACTAATGAATAAAGCAAGAGGTGGTTTTAGTTCGCGCATTGGTTTTATTATGGCTGCTGCTGGTTCGGCAGTGGGGTTGGGTAATATTTGGGGGTTTCCAACGCAAACAGCGAGTAATGGCGGGGCAGCATTTGTATTAGTGTATTTAATTTTAGCTTTTTTCTTAGCTTACCCTGCATTTATGGCTGAATTGTTAATTGGTCGCTATGGTCAGGCTAATGCCGTGACATCAATGCAAAAAATGTCACGTAATCATTGGCAAAAGCGTTTTGCTTTTATTGTTGGCTTTGGGGGCATTCTTTGTGCAGCGTTAATTTTAAGTTTTTATGGCATTATTGCTGGATGGATGATGTCATATGCGTTTGAGCCAATAGCGCGTCTTGTTGGTTTAACACAAGTAGCTGACTGGTTTATTAATCAATCATTAATACGAAATTTACTCTTTACTGTTTTATTTATGCTCTTAACTATCACCATTATACGTCGTGGCGTTGAGCAAGGAATTGAAAAATGGTCTAAACGTTTAATGCCTATGTTGATAGGCTTATTAATTATATTAATTGCTTATGTGTTTACCCTTGACGGTTCTCAAGAAGGGTTTGTTGCCTATTTAAATCCAGATATTTCTCGTGTATTAGAACCAGATTTACTTATTAGTGCGCTTGGCCAAGCCTTCTTTTCTTTATCACTAGGTACGAGCGTAATGGTTATTTATGGTTCATATATTGCCAAAAAAGAAAATTTAGTAACGTTAGGAGCGCAAGTGACGTTAATTGATGTGTCTATTGCTTTTCTTGCTGGCTTATTAATCATTCCTGCTATGTATGTTGCGCAGGCACAAGGTGTGGCAATTTTTGCTGAAGATGGTAGCTTAATTTCTGGATCTAACTTGGTCTTTACGGTCTTACCTTCTCTTTTTTCAGGTATGGGAACGGTTGGCTTATTTGTTGGTTTTGGTTTTTTTGTGTTAATGACTATTGCGGCATTAACATCAAGTATTTCTATGCTTGAAGGTCCTGTTTCTTTTGTTGTTGAACGTCATAACCTGCGGCGAGAAAAAGCAACCACATTCATTGGTGTTGGTATTTTTCTTTTGAGTGTCATTATTATTGCTAATATTAGCTTTATGTTGGATTTTGTTGCCGTTTTAGCCACTCAATATGGGCAACCCATTATTGCCATGTTATGTTGTATTTTTGTTGGTTGGATATGGCATCGTAATGAAATTTTAACAGAATTAAAGCAAGGTCATGCCGAGGTTGAGCACAGTTTTTTTTGGAAAATTTGGCCTTGGTATATTAAATTTGTTTGTCCAAGTGCAATTGGTACCGTATTTTGGCATACGTTGTGATATATCGCTAAGGCTAAGAAGTTCTTATTGTGACGATATTGGCTTAAACGTTATATTTAGGCCAATTTAACATCCAAGGGTGTGCAACTTCGGTCAATTTCTGTTTGAAGTTGTTAGCTAAAAATAATGCTCCCTCGTTAGGGGGTAAAGTAAACTTATATTCCTTACCCATAAACTCGAAACGTAAAGCATACGCATGTAAATATCCTCTGTCTGCTATCAAGTTTAATTCCATATTTGGGTTTGAATAATATAGCGAATCACCTAAAATAGGCGCACCAATACTACTAAGTGCGACACGTAGTTGGTGGGTTTTCCCTGAATGAGGTTTTAATAGATATAAACGTTGTTTATTACCCATACTATAAGAAAAAAACTGTGTAATAGCTGGATTTTTTTGAGTGCGTAAAAGTTTAAACATCCCTCGACGGCTTTTTGTCATGTCACCTTTGATAAGACCTTGTTTTTTTGTTGGTTTTTTATCACTAATCGCTAGGTAATACTTTTCAATTTTGTGAGTTTGAAATAATTCCCCAAAAATCTTTGCAGAGTTATTATTTGTTGCAAAAATAAGTAACCCTGATGTCATTTTATCTAATCGATGAACAGGATAAAGGTCAGTTACTGTAGAATTGAGTAATACATAGTTTTTAACTTGTGAAAATAGCCCTTTACCTAATTCTCCTTCATCATGAAAATTAACATTAGTACTTTTTGATACCACGATAAAATCACTTGTTTGTGTAATAATTTTAAACATTTAATAAGTCTACTTTCTAAGATTATTTGGTATGATAATTCAATCAACCTCATTTTACTCTTTTAACAGGATGTTATTTTGAAAAACACCTTTAAATATTTCTCAAAGCTGGGCGCAATTATTTTAGTAACAGGGGCATTATTTGCCTGTACTAGCCAAAAAAACACACTTAAAACAAGTGATGATAACCATTTACCTAAGGGGGTACGTTTACTTGAAAGCGTTGAAGAAAGCGAGGACCGTTTAGCAATTCCTTTTAAAAAATACAAGTTAGATAACGGGTTAACGGTTATTTTACATCAAGATAACTCAGATCCCTTAGTTCATGTAGATGTAACCTATCATGTTGGCTCAGCGAGAGAGCAATTAGGGAAGTCTGGTTTTGCTCATTTTTTTGAACACATGATGTTTCAAGGGTCTAAAAATGTTGCCGATGAACAACATTTTAAAATTGTAACGCAAAGTGGTGGTAATTTAAATGGCACTACAAATACGGATCGCACTAATTATTATGAAACTGTTCCCAAGAATCAATTAGAAAAAATGTTGTGGCTTGAATCTGACAGAATGGGTTTTTTATTAGAAACTATCACAGAAGAAAAGTTTGAAGTTCAACGTGCAACGGTAAAAAATGAACGAGGCCAAAATGTTGATAATCGTCCTTATGGCCGATTGAATGAGACAGTAAATCAAATGATTTATCCGCGTGAACACCCTTATTCTTGGCCTGTTATTGGTTATATGTCTGATTTGGATAGAGAAACGGTAACTGATTTGAAAGCGTTTTTTAGTCGTTGGTATGGTCCTAATAATGCGGTGCTGACTATTGGTGGTGATATTGATGAAGCACAAACATTGTCGTGGGTTAATAAATATTTTGGTGATTTAAAACGAGGCCCCAATGTGAGCAATATCCCTAAATCATTAACCAGCTTATCGGAGAATCGTTATTATTCATTTAGTGATAATGTTTCTCTTCCATTACTTTATATTAGTTATCCCACAGTTTATGGCATGCATGAAGATGAAGCTGCTTTAGATGTGTTTTCTAATATTATAGGTAACGGTCCAACGTCTTTACTGTATAAAAATTTAGTTAAATCGGGTATTGCTGTACAGGCGGGGGCAAGTCATCCTTGTAAAGAATTAGCCTGCCAAATGAGTTTTTTTGCTTTACCAAATCCGCAACAAGGAATGGAATTGGCTAAAGTTGAACAGATTATTAATGACACCTTACTTGAATTTGAAGCACGCGGTGTTAATGATGATGATTTATTAAAAACCAAAGTAAGCATAGAAACAGGTACTATTTATGGACTGCAAAGTGTTTCAGGAAAAGTGTCAACGTTAGCGCATTTTGAAACAGTTTTAGATAATGCTGATTACACCGCACAACAAGTTGCACGTTATAACAACGTGACTAAGGCCGATGTAATGCGTGTTTATCAAAAATATATAAAGGGCAAAGGTGCTGCAATATTATCTATTTATCCTAATGGTCAAAAACAAGTAATAGCCAAAGCAGATAACTTTACATTACCCGATATAAGTACCCCCCCTAAACTTGCTCATCTTGATGTGCCTATTATGAAAAACATGAGCACTTTTGATCGTTCTGTTATGCCAACATCGGGTGCTAACCCACAAGTTGATGTGCCAGCTTTGTGGCGTGGCAAGTTTAACAATGGCTTACAAATCATAGGTACTAAGAATAGCGAAACTCCAACAGTCAATTTATTACTGAGTATTGAAGGTGGCCCTTTACTTGATCCTATCGAAAAAGCAGGTTTAGCCTCACTTACTGCAAGTTTAATGAATGAAGGAACAACAAATTATATTAAAGAAGAGTTATCTAATGAGCTTGCGAAGTTAGGCAGCGATATAAGTATTAGTGCCAATGGTAGAAATACGACCATTCGTGTTAATTCTTTAGTAAAAAACTTGGATGCTACTTTATTATTGATGTTGGACATGATGCTGAATCCTGCTTTTGAAGAGAATGATTTTAATCGTGTTAAAAACCAACTCATACAAATGTTAGAGCAAGGCAATAAAGATGCTAGAACATTAGCGAGTAGAGCACAAAAACAAGTTATTTATGGTGAAAATAACCGCGTTGGTTTAGCTGATGAAGGTACAATTAAAACGGTTTCTACCATTACTTTAGAAGATGTTAAGCGTTTTTATCAGACATATTTTTCACCAACACATGCCAGTCTAGTGGTTGTTGGAGACATAAGTAAAAATGAATTATTGCCTAAGCTTGGTTATTTAAAATCTTGGCAAGGAAAAGGCTACAGCATACCTACCCATAAAGAGTTTCCTCAAATATCGTCTAATAAACTTTATTTTGTTGACTTACCTAATGCTAGTCAATCAGTTATCAACTACAGTCGACATGCAATGGCTTATGATGCAACAGGTGAGTATTTTAGGGCTACTCTCATGAATTATCCTTTAGGAAGTGCTTTCAATAGCCGTATAAATTTAAACCTTCGTGAAAACAAAGGCTATACTTATGGCGCGTCGAGTTCCTTTGTTGCGGGAAAAACATTAGGTCGGTTCGTTGCGGGTGCTAGTGTGAAAAAAGAACATACTTTTGATGCCATGATTGAAATAGAAAAAGAATTAAATAATTACCAGAAAAATGGCTTAACTCAAGAAGAAGTAAACTTTATGCGTCAAGCTATTTCGCAGAATGAAGCATTAAGTTATGAAACGCCAAGAAAGAAAAGTGGTTTTTTAAGACAATTATTACAATTTAATTTACCAGAAAATTATAGTGAGCAACAAAATAATATAATTACATCAATAACAAAGAAAGAATTAAGTGATATTGCTAAAAAAGAATTGAGTCAACCAATGCAATGGATTGTGGTTGGGGACGGTCAAGTCATTAGGTCACAGCTAGAAAAAATGAATTTAGACATTGTTGAGTTGCAGTTAGTCAAGTAAAGCGTTGTGTAATTAAGCATGGTAGTTTATTCCATGTTGGTATATTACTATCTGCAAATTAGTTTTTACTTGAAAATGAATAAAATGGCCTTATTTAAAGCGAATGAATAGGGCAAATTTTTTGCCACCGTTAGGAATTATTTTGACATTATCATTAAACCATTATATTGACGCTTTCAATCAAAATGAAAACTTTAAAACACTTGCCGATATTGGCCGCGGTATTGAACGAGAAGCGTTAAGGGTATTACCCGAAGGAAAACTTTCAGATCACGGTCATTATAGTGATTTAGGAGCAGCACTTACACATAGCCAAATAACAACAGATTACTCTGAAACATTATTAGAATTTATTACCCCTGTTAGTCATTCACCTGAAGATGCTATTGCACAGCTACAAGATATTCAGAAATTTACTTTTTCTCATATTCGTGGTGAGTTGTTATGGCCAATGAGTATGCCGTGTTTTGTTGATGATGCAGACAAGGTTCCGTTGGCGCAATATGGCAATTCAAATATTGGAAAAATGAAAACAGTTTATCGCCGAGGGCTTAAAAACCGCTATGGATCAATGATGCAAGTGATTGCTGGTATCCACTTTAATTTTTCATTTTCTCAGAGTTTTTGGCAAATAATTCAAAATTTACAGCCACAAGCAAATGAACAACCGTTAAATGATTTTATTTCTGATCAATATTTTTCCATTTTAAGAAATTATAAACGTTACTGCTGGCTAATTCCTTATTTATATGGCGCATCACCAGCCTTATGCAGTTCTTTCCTACAAGGTAAAACAACTCCGCTACCATTTAAAAAATCATCCTCAGGTGCTTTGTATTTACAATACGCCACGTCTTTACGTATGAGTGATTTAGGCTACACAAGTAGTGAACAGTCAAATTTAAAAATATGTTATAACAACTTGCATGATTATGTTGATGCCGTACAAGATGCCATACGTTTGAAGTCAGACGAGTTTGATAAAATAGGGGTGAAAGTAAATGGAGAATATCAGCAGCTAAATGCCAATGTTTTACAAATTGAAAATGAGTTGTATGCACCTATTCGTCCAAAGCAAGTGATGAAGCCAGGAGAAAAGCCCTCACAAGCATTAAGAGATCGAGGGGTTGAATACATTGAAGTAAGAGCACTTGATGTAAACCCTTTTGTGGACACTGGCATTAGCCTTGAACAAATTTACTTTTTAGATATCTTTATTACTTATTGTGCTTTTGTTGAAAACAAAAAATTTGATTGTGACTCTCAAAAGAAGTTTGAAAACAATATGAATGAAGTGGTAGTACGTGGGCGTGATCCTGAGTTATTGCTTTCAGATGTTAATTGCGAAGGGGAAGTCAGTTTAAAATCAGTGCCAGAATGGGGAAATGAGTTATTTGATGAGATGGAAAAGGTTGCCTTGCTTTTAGATAAAGCGTATCAAACCACACAATACTCAGAGTCTATCATTCGTGAACGAGCTAAAATCAATGATCCTAGTTTAACACCTTCAGCTAAAGTGTTATCTATTTTGATAGATCAAGAGCAAAGCCTTACAGAATATTCACTAGGGTTAGCCTCTAAATATCGAGATGAAACGCTTGCACGTGATTATCAGTTTTATTCACAACAATATTTTGTTGATGAAGCAGAAAAGTCACATCAAACACAACGAAGTATTGAAGAAAGTGATACCTTAAATTTTGATGATTTTTTGATTGCTTATTTCAAATAACAGGCAAAAAAAATGCATCTATAAACATAGATGCATAAAACACTAAGGGAATAACATGATATTACTACTAAGTAAGAGTATGTTTTCCCAATTAAGTTCAACTTAGGTTAAAAAATAATTATCTAAAAACTAAACTTTCCTAAATATAATAATCTTTGTTGTATTTTAAGCAAAAAAAAGCATCTATAAAAATAGATGCAAAAACATGAAATACTAAGGGAAAACATAACTATTAAGTAAGAGTCTGCTTTTTCTATTAAGTTCAATTTATTTCTTAAAAAATAAAAATAGTGAAAAAAATATTGTTGATAATGTTAAGTCATTAAAAAATCTGGCACTATTACCATCATTGTTTATGTTTTCAAGTGTTGTTATGCCTATCAAAAAATTCCCTTATGTTGTGTTGAGCGGTATTTTATTGTTAACCAGTTGTGCTACTCCTCCACCAAGTAATCCTGAGAATGTTTGTGAAATATTTCGCGAGCATAGAAGTTGGTATTTTGCAGCCAAAGATGTACGAGACCGTTGGGGGGTACCAATTCATGTACCTATGAGTATGATGTATCAAGAAAGTTCTTTTAAACATGATGCATTACCTCCACGCGACTACTTATTTGGCTTTATTCCTTGGGGAAGAGTAAGTAGTGCTTATGGCTATTCACAAGCTAAAACGATGACCTGGGATGATTATATTAAAGAAACAGGAAATGGTGGTGCTGACCGCGATGATTTTGAAGATGCTATTGATTTTATGGGGTGGTTTATCTTTAAAACACAGAGAATTAATGGGGTTTCAAAGTGGGATGCCTACAATCAATATTTGAATTATCATGAAGGTTGGGGTGGCTTTAAACGTAAAACCTATAAAAAGAAATCATGGTTAGTGAAAGTGGCTAGAAAAGTAGATAACCGTGCTCGTCGTTATTCATCACAGTTAAAAAGCTGTGAAGAGAGTTTAAATCATGGTTGGTTATGGCGCTTGTTCTTTGGCTAAGTTTTATTAACTATAGATAGAAATATTCATAGGTATTTTCTATCTATAGTTTATTCATTTAGGGCTTTGACATGTTGTTTCTATTTATAATATGTGGTTAAACAAGGTTACAATATGCTTATAAATATATTGGTGTGTTTTCTAAAAAAAACATTAAATTTTTTATTAAAAAACTGTTGTAAAAGTTAAAAGCTGTTCTAAATGGGCTTTGGTATTGTTATCCACAGAAATTGTGGAAAGCTATTTCTATTATTTTGCTTGTGGATAACATTGTGATTAACTTTATTGCTGCGAATGATAAAGTTTATTTATCTTCATCATCTTCACTAATAAAATATTCAGGCATAACACGTACAGTTTCTATTCTATTTTCTGATGCTTCTACAATTTCAACTGGATAGCCAGCGATACGTACACTTAAGTTGTTTTGTGGAATATCTTCTAGATGCTCAATAATTAATCCGTTCAGTGTTTTAGGGCCATCTGTTGGTAATTTCCATGACATCTCTTTGTTCACATCACGTATGCTTGCACTACCGTCTACTAGGTAGCTTCCATCGGGCTGTAATGTAACAGCATCACTAGGCGTTGGTGTTTGAGTTGTCGTAAAGTCACCAACAATTTCCTCTAAAATATCTTCTAATGTAACTAAGCCTTGAATATCACCATACTCGTCTACAACTAATCCTAATCTTTCTTTAGCGTGTTGAAATTTTAATAATTGAATATTCAAAGGTGTACCCTCTGGAATATAATAGAGCTCACGTACAGCACGCAATAATGTCGCTTTAGTAAATTGGTTTTTAGATAATAATTTTAATGCGTCACGTGCATGAATGTAGCCAACAACATCATCTATATTGTCACGGTATAAAAGTACGCGAGTATGGTTTGCTTGGGTAAGTTGCTTTTGAATTTTCTTCCAGTCGTCATTCACATCAATACCGATTAATTCACTACGTGGAATCATGATGTCATCTACGGTTACTTTTTCTAAATCAAGTATACTCATGAGCATACTATGATCTTGTGCATGTAATAATGCTCTAGATTCATTGACGACAGACCGTAGCTCTTCACTACTTAAACTGTGTTGTTCTCTTTGTTCTGAGCTAATGCCTAATACCATTAAAATACCATTTGTAATCCAGTTCACTGCCATAACAAAAGGTAGTAATATTTTTAATAATAATGTTAAGAAAATTGAACTAGGGAAGGCTATTTTTTCAGGGTACAAAGCGGCAAGCGTTTTAGGTGTTACTTCAGCAAAAATTAACACAACTAAAGTCAGTATAATGGTTGCTGCTAGCACAGCTATATCGTCAGATATTCCCATTTCACTTGATAATCGTAATGCAATAATAGTCGCAATGGCAGAAGCGGCTATATTAACTAAATTATTACCAATTAAAATTAAGCCAATGAGTCTGTCTGGACGTTTTAGCAGTTTGCTTACGCGTTTAGCACCCTTATGTTTTTCTTTTTCGAGATGTCTTAATTTATAACGATTTAGCGACATCATGCCCGTTTCTGAGCCAGAGAAGTAAGCTGAAATGAGTATCAGTATGCCAAGAATAATAAAAAGCATCTGAATTGATATGTTATCCAAAAAGGAGGTACCTTATGTAATTAATAATAAATTTAAGATAGCAGAAACTCTTTCACGAATCGACTACCGAAATAGGATAAGGTTAATAGCGTACTAGCAGTCATGGTTAACACTAAAACCCGATGCCCACGCCAACCTTGTAAATAATGGCCAAGTAATATCACAATATAAATAAACATTGCGATAAGAGATAATACCGTTTTATGTATGTTTTCTTTAGCAAAATACCCGTCTAAAAATGCTAAACCTATTAATTCACTTGCAAATAAAGCTAATGTTCCTATTGTTAAAATAAGAAATAATTGCTTTTCTACCTGCATTAATGGTGGCAAATGTACTACTGCTGTTAGGTTTTTACTCTTTAATTTTAGGTTTATATAACTGACTTGAAATGCGTATAGCGTTGCGATAATTAGTATGCAGTAAGCAATTAATGCAATGCTTATGTGGCTGATAAGTATAACCTTCTCTGCAACTAAAGGGATAGATTCTGTTGACGGAATAAATATTCGTGCTAATTGCCAAATACCAGCAAAACCATAAATAACAGGCAGTAATAAATTAACTTTAACACGCAGCGCTACAATTGAAATAGCGATTGTAATAATTAAGCTTACGAGCGAAATTACATTAGGAAGGCTGAAATTAATTCCTTTATTGGGGTTGAAGAATAACTGCGCATCATTAAATAAGTGAATTGCAATGGCCGTAGTTGCTAGGATCAACACGCGTTCAAGATTAGGGCCGTTAGGGTGAAATAAGCGAGATATAATTACCATAGTAGCGAGCATGTAAGCAATAAATGCCATGCTTGATCCAATAACCAAAGATTCCACTAACTTAAACTCCTACTATTATATAGATGGTAAATACAATTTTACTGATTCTATCAGATAAAACATTAACTACCATGACAAATGTTACATTGCTTGATTTAAATTAAAGCACTAATCTTCTTAATGGCTTAATTCCTAATAAGACAATTAAGCAGGCACAGGCTAAACCAAACCATTGTGGTAACATTTCATGCGAATGAGACATTTGCTCGGTAATATTAATAGCAAAAAAAGTTAAACCATAATCAAGTAACATAGCAAACCCCAGAGCAGATAAAGCTACCCCCAGCAAATAACGTATTAAAACAGCACCGCCCATTTCATTTTTTATCACACCTAATGTAGATATGTTACTTGCAGGACCGGCCATCATAAATACTAATGCGGTACCAGGAGATAAGCCTGCCATAATAAAGCCCGCGGCGATTGGCGTTGATGCTGTTGCACAAATATACATAGGAATTGATATCACAATCATTAATAACATTGCAGGCAAGCCGCTACCATAATTTAGTAAAAATTCTTCAGGTAAAAAAGTGCGTACAATGGCAGCAAAAGTAATACCAATAGCTAACCAAATAATAATATCATCAATTAATTTTGTTGAAGCGTAGTAAACCCCTGTTTTTGTTTTTTCAATAAAATCTGATATGAAAGACTTTTCTATTAATGACACATCAGCAATGGATGATGTTGCACTACTAGAACAACAGCTGCTTTGGGTTGAAGGTTGGGGATATGAATTTTCAATGGAGGAGCTTGAGCAGCAACTGCTTTGTACGGGCGACTCAGCTTTTTTTATTGGTTGTGACTTGCAACACGTACTTTTATTCTCTGCTTTAGGTAAAGGCTCTACGGTTGTTGTGCTTGAACAACAGCTAGTTGTCCCTTCTTTAGTCGTTGTTACAGGGGGTTTTATAGACTCTTCTTTAGTGGTAGCAACAAGTAAGCCCGTAATTATTGCTGACATTATTGCAGCAAAAGGACGATAAATAGCAAAAACAGGGCCAAGCAATGCGTAGGATACTGAAACCGAGTCAATTCCAGTCTCAGGCGTAGCAACTAAAAAAGATGCCGTTGCTGGTGCTGATGCCCCACTACGTCTTAGCTCAGTTGCTACAGGAATTACACCACAAGAACATAAAGGCAATGGCGCACCAATTAGCGCAGCTTTTACTATTGCTGATTTCCCTTTACCTAAGTGCTTGCTTAAAATTTTGCTTGGTACCCAAGCTTTCATTAAACCTGCTATTAATAAGCCTAATAACAACCAAGGGCTTGCTTCTGCACTGAGGTCGATAAAGTTGTCAACAAGAGAGTATAGGTGTTCCATAATTACAACCATAAGATGAAAAGTAAGGTAAATCAACAAGTCTGATTGTATCATGATTTTATCAATGGAGAAGTTCTCAATGACAAATATTGACTATATTTCCTTCTGTTTTCACTGTTTTTGTAACAAATAATTGATTGCGTAACGCTGATCTCGACAATGCTTTTATCACGGGTATAATAGCCGTATTAATTTTCACAACTATTCGCTATTTAAAAGCGTTATCAGAGTCATTCATGTTTGAAAATCTTTCCGAACGATTAGGTAAAACCCTTAAAAATATCAGTGGCCGTGGTCGGTTGACTGAAGACAATATTAAAGACACATTGCGCGAAGTGCGTATGGCATTGCTTGAAGCTGATGTTGCGCTACCTGTAATAAGAGAGTTTGTTAGTAAAGTAAAAGAACAAGCTATTGGTGTGGACGTTTCTAAAAGCTTAACACCAGGGCAAGTTTTCGTAAAAATAGTTCAAAAAGAACTAGAGCTTGCCATGGGTGGCATCAACGAAAACTTAAACTTGAAAGCTACACCACCCGCTATTGTTTTAATGGCTGGTTTGCAAGGGGCGGGTAAAACAACATCTGTAGCAAAGCTAGCAAAATTTTTAACAGAGCGTGAAAAGAAAAAGGTATTAGTCGTCAGTGCTGATGTTTACCGACCTGCTGCTATAAAACAACTTGAAACCTTAGCGACTGAAATTAATGTTGGTTTTTTCCCTAGTGATATTAAACAAAAGCCTATTGATATAGCGAATAGTGCTATTGACCACGCGAAGAAAAACTTTTTTGATGTTGTTATTGTCGATACTGCTGGTCGATTACATGTAGACGACAGTATGATGGATGAAATTAAAGTGCTACACGCAGCAATTAATCCTGTTGAAACACTGTTTACTGTTGATGCTATGACAGGTCAAGATGCTGCCAATACCGCCAAAGCTTTTAATGATGCTTTACCTTTAACAGGTGTTATTTTAACGAAAACTGATGGTGATGCTCGCGGTGGTGCGGCACTGTCAATTCGTCACATAACTGGTAAACCGATAAAATTCATGGGGGTTGGTGAAAAAATAGAAGCTTTAGAGCCATTTCATCCCGATAGAATAGCCTCACGCATTTTAGGTATGGGCGATGTTCTATCACTTATTGAAGAAGTTGAACAAAAAGTTGATAGAAAAAAAGCAGAACAGTTAGCCAAAAAAGTAAAAAGTGGTAAAGGTTTTAGCTTAGAAGATTTTCGTGATCAGCTTGTGCAAATGAAAAGCATGGGTGGAATGATGGGGTTGATGGATAAACTACCAGGTATGGGCAATATGTCTGATAAAGTTAAAGATCAGATGGATGATAAGTTAACCATTAGAATGGAAGCTATTATTAATTCTATGACACCTGGTGAGCGTGAACACCCTGATATAATAAAAGGCTCACGTAAACGCCGTATCGCCGCCGGCTCAGGTACTCAAATTCAAGATGTAAATAAGTTACTTAAACAGTTTTCTCAGATGCAGAAAATGATGAAAAAAATGTCTGGTAAAGGTGGCATGAAAAAAATGATGCGAGGTATGCAAGGCATGATGCCACCTGGCGGAATGGGTGGCGGTGGAATGTTCGGCCGTTAATTGTAATTATTTTTTGAGTTTCTGAACTTTTAAAGCTAAAAAACCTAAACACGCTTTGTTTAGGTTTTTTGTTTTTTATAATTGTATTGTTTAGTAAAACAATACTTGCTTTTTATCCTTAAAAGCGTAGAATACGCGAGCTTTTCTGTCGCCTGTCGGCAGGAAGTGTCTGGAAAAATCCGTTTTAACACTAAAATTAAAGAGGGCGATATGGTTACCATTCGTTTAGCTCGTGGTGGCGCTAAAAAGCGTCCATTCTATCAGGTTGTTGTTGCAGATAGCCGTAACTCTCGCGATGGTCGTTTCATCGAGAAAGTTGGTTTCTTCAACCCAACAGCGCAAGGTCAAGCTGAAAAATTACGCTTAGACCTAGACCGTATCAACCATTGGGTTGGTCAAGGTGCTGGTGTGTCTGATCGTGTGGCTAAGTTAGTAAAAGATGCACAAGTTGCGGCTTAATTGCTTTACTTAGTAAGTACAAGAAGTAAGGTTTAATTTTGTAGTGAGTTGTTATGAATAACGAAAATCAAATTATCTTAGGTAAAGTAGGCGCGGTTTACGGTATCAAAGGTTGGTTGAAAATTCATTCATTCACAGATGAAATAGATGCCATACTGGACTATTTTCCTTGGTCATTAAAATTAGGAAATAAAATACAAACAGTAGAAATTACTGATTGGCGCAAGCACAACAAAGGCTTGATTGTGAAAGTGGGGAATATTGATGACAGAGATCAAGCGCAAGCATTGGTTGGCTCTGAAATATTAACCAGTGAAAGTTCATTGCCAGATTTACCGCAAGGTGAATTTTACTGGCGTGATTTGATCGGCATGAATGTTGTTACCACCAAAGGTTACGATCTGGGAGTGGTTTCCGATATGATGGAAACTGGCGCTAACGATGTACTGGTTGTAAAAGCAAACCTAAATGACGGTTTTGGTAAAAAAGAGCGGTTAATCCCATATCTTTTTGAAGAAGTTGTTGAGTCGGTAAGCATTGAAAATAAACAAATTTGTGTTGACTGGGACCCAGGTTTCTAACTTGTGATTAGTGTTAATTCTTGTACTAATACTACAAAGAAAGAAAAGAGCAAAATGTGGATAGGGGTGATAAGCCTTTTTCCCGAAATGTTTAACGCTATTACTGAGTATGGGGTGACTGGCCGAGCGATCCGTAGTGGGTTAATTGAATTCCATAAATGGAATCCAAGAGACTTTACTCATGATCGACATCGCACTGTTGATGATCGTCCTTATGGCGGTGGTCCAGGTATGTTGATGATGGTGCAACCACTACAGGATGCCATAACTGCTGCACGTAAAACTGCAAAAGATAATGGCAGAAAAGCGAAGGTTATTTATTTGTCACCGCAGGGACGGAAATTGGACCAAGCAGGTGTTAGTGAATTAGCACAGCATGATTGCCTGATATTTATAGCAGGCCGTTATGAAGGCATAGACGAGCGGCTAATTACGTCAGATATTGACGAAGAATGGTCGGTTGGTGATTACATTTTAAGTGGTGGTGAATTGCCAGCGATGAATGTAATAGATGCCGTAGCACGTTTAGTACCTGGTGTATTAGGACATAAAGAATCAGCAGAGCAGGATTCCTTCTCTAACGGTTTATTAGATTGTCCGCATTATACTAGGCCAGAAGTATTGACTACCTCAACAGGGAATGAAATGTCAGTGCCGAAAGTGCTACTTAGTGGAAATCACGAGAATATACGTGTATGGCGCCAAGAGCAGTCTCTATTGAGAACATGGATCAGAAGACCAGAATTATTAATTAACCTAGCTCTGACAGATGAGCAGGAAAAAACGTTAGCTTTCATTAAAAAGCAAACAAAATCCACTTAGACTGTGAATACTAGGAAGAAGGTATTATGAGTAAAATTATTGAAATGCTCGAACAAGAGCAATTAAAAAAAGACCTACCAGAATACGCACCAGGCGATACTGTTGTAGTTCAAGTAAAAGTTACTGAAGGTGATAAATCACGTCTTCAAGCATTTGAAGGTGTTGTTATTGCTGTTAAAAACCGTGGCCTACATTCTGCGTTCACTGTTCGTAAAATTTCGAACGGTGTTGGTGTAGAGCGTGTATTCCAGACACATAGCCCAATTGTTGATTCAATTGCTGTTAAACGTCGCGGTGATGTTCGTCAAGCGAAACTTTACTATCTTCGTGAACGTTCAGGTAAATCTGCACGTATCAAAGAAAAATTGACTAAAAAGTAACTTTCGAATAGAAAAATTTTTGGTTAAGTTTGATGATAAAAAAAGGGTGAATATTAAGTTATTCACCCTTTTTATTTTGTAATATACCCAAACCATCTCAAGATGCTCGTTTCAGCTGAATCCTGCATTTTAAGCTGGTTTGAGCACACTTTACTTATATACTGGGTAGGCACAATAACATGCTAATTTAAGTAAGTTGATAATGTTAAATTCAAAAGGGAATTAATTATTTTCTGCTCGATGTGCTCTCATAAATTCTAAGGCTTTATCAATAGCCTTTCTTACTTTGGTTTCCATTTCAAAACGCTCAGAAGCAGGCAGATAAAAGGCCATATCAACCTCATGGCGGATATAGCGTGTAGGTAATTGATTTAATACAATACAAATCAGATCAGCGATAAAGTCTTCATCATACTTCTCATTAAATTTAGATAAAGTAAAGTGTTGCATTACAAGTTTTTCATAATAATTATGAATATCATCAGATAGTTTCATTGTGTATTTCCTAAAATTTATTTTTCTGATTTAAGGTTAACCTGTGATTTGTAAAAACGCTAATTTAATTCTACGTTAACTAATGTTTTTCAGCCATTTCGATATCACGTTCAATTGCTGATATGGCTTTTCGACAGCGACCTAAGCGTTGGTGTAAAGCAAGTACTTCGGCTGACAGCTTATCAGCTTCATGTTTTTTGCATTGTACTCGAGCAATTTCACGTTCGGCTAGCATGTCCATTAATCGACGTTCAAATTCATGGTGTTCTGCTAACTTCTGATAGAGCTGATGACTACTAAGCATAATTTTTTTAGTTATCTCACTATACTTATTTGCTTGTTTGAGTTTTGCTTTTTTGATCCGCACCTTATGATTGGCGTCAAAACTTAGCTTTGCAGCTTGATGCATTACTGAATTTGAGTGTAGAGCATTTGATATAGCAGATATTTGTTGTTCTATATGTTGTAAAAGAACTTTAGAAAGTTCAACTTTATTGGCCACAACTAAGCGAGAAAATTCGGTGATTTTACGTTTTATTTCAATTATATAAGGACTAAATTGATCACTTTGACTTGTAAAAAGTGTTGATGAAAATAAGTTATTATTCTCAATTAAACGATGTACTTTTAATTGTGTATTGTGTTCGTCAATTTGTTTGGCTTTAGCATCAAGTGTTTTTATTAATTCAGATAAACGCTCAATAGAATTCATTATTTAACCTAGTGTGGAAATAGTAAGTAAACTTAATGCTTACTATAACATTTGCTTTGACTCTTACACTCGCTCATTTAACTTTTCTAATAAACATGAGCGCTATATTAGTATTTGAGCATAAATTGAAAATTTATAAAATATCAATTTTGTCACATTTTATTTACATTCTATTTATTTTGTTTTTAACTGCATGAATTTATTGTATTATTTTTATTTTGTTAACTTGGTTTTACAATTAGGTAAAAAATGCAAACTAATAGTAACCACTTAACTACTTGTTATTAATAACTAATATTTTTTATAAAATTTATAGGTTTACTAAAGATAAATTTATTTTGTTTTTTCATTAAAAGTGTAGGTTAATTAAAATAAGCATTCTTTTTTTATAAACTGTATATTTTTCAATTGATTATGGTTTTGTATCGTTTTCTTTATATTTTTTAAAATGTTACTGAATATGTTTAAATGTTAAAAACTTTATTGATTGGTTATAAATGGTGTTGACGCTGTGCGTTGATCCCGTTTAATATCGTAGGGGACAGATCAGGCCATATGGCTCGTTCAAAAAAGTTTACGAGGCAATATAGTCTCGAAACGGTTAAAAATAAACAAATAACAACCAATCACAAATGTGATCCAGGGAGTAGACATGTATAATAATAGCAAAGTTGCTAAGGCTATCCGCTTAGCCATGATGTTTGGTGCAGCTGCAACGGCATCAGTATCAACATCAGTATTTTCAGCTGAAGAAGTTAAAGAATCAGTAGAAAGAATCGAAGTAACAGGTTCTCGTATTAAAAGAACTGATATGGAACAATCGTCACCTGTTCAAATAATTACTGGTGCAGAAATGGTGAATCTTGGGCGTATTAGTGTTGCTGATGCTTTACGTTCGTCAACAGCAAATAGTTTTGGTTCTGTTGTTCCTGCGTCAGGTGGCACTTGGCAATCACAAGCTTCGGTTAATTTATTAGGCTTAGGTGCTGAAAGAACGTTAGTTTTATTAGATGGTAAACGCTTACCAGGTTCACCTACTATGGGAGGCACATCGGTAAATATTAACCAAATTCCAATGGCTATTGTTGAAAGAATCGAAATTCTAAAAGGTGGTGCTTCATCGGTATACGGTTCAGATGCTATTTCTGGTGTTGTAAATATTATCTTAAAGAAAAATTATGAAGGCCTTGAAATAAGCGCAAATCAAACTTTTGCTGATGATGAAGGTGGCGAAAGTAGTGATTTTTCTTTTGTGACAGGAATTTCTAGCGACAAAGGTAACATTACCTTTGCTTATGAACACCAAGAACAAAAGCCTATATTTGACACAGACCGCCCATACACAGCTCCTTCTTGGGTTGATACAGATGGTGACGGTGCTTATGATGATACTGTTGGTGTAAGTCAATATGGTGCAAGTATTCAAAACCCAAATACTGGTTTATGGGAAGCATCTCCACAGTGTGATAATTTAGCAGCGACTGTTCCAGGTTTTGTTGGTGTTATTGAGCCGTCCGCAAATTCTGAAAATAGATATTGTGGTTTTGCCTATGCAGGTGTTTCTGCTAACCAAGCATCAACAAATAGAGATTCTATCTTTGTAAATGCTACTTATGAAATCAGTGAAAATACTGAGTTTTTTGCAAGAGCTATGTTTACTCATAATGAATCATTCGGTCGTTATGCTCCTCCTGCTGCTGAATGGTTAGGTGGTGTTCCTGCAAATTCGGCTCATAACCCGTATGATAAACCCGCGAATGGTAAGTTCCGTTGGCACGAGATTGGTAACCGTGATGGTAACGTTTCTGATTACTCTCAAGATTATATTGCTGGTTTAACGGGTACTATTGGTGATATGTTCGATTATGAAGTGTACTATCATCACAATACTACAGACAATAAATCAGTAGGTGAATTTTACTTAAGCTATTCAGGTTTATTTTATAACATTTACGCAGGCATCCCT
>Ga0193953_1000589_pt1 | contig 18799 bp, 11 predicted proteins | sample BB_4_MG_FD_140325 | JGI IMG/M metagenome (GOLD analysis project Ga0193953, IMG submission 140325) | Microbial mat bacterial communities from the Broadkill River, Lewes, Delaware, United States - BB_4_MG | ecosystem: Environmental > Aquatic > Freshwater > River > Microbial mats | place: USA... | reverse complement strand
CCAGGAGCTTCGTCGATTATCATGATTAGAGGTGGTTCTTCATTGAGTGGAAATAACCAACCTTTATTTATTGTTGATGGATTACCTATCGATAACTCTACGAACTCGAGTTCTGAAGTTGCAAGTGCTAACCGTGCTTCCGATATTAATCCAGAGGATATAGAATCTATATCTGTGTTGAAAGGTGCTACAGCCGCTGCTCTTTATGGTATACAAGCCGCTGAAGGTGCTATTATTATTACAACTAAGAAGGGTAAAACAGGTGAAGGTAAAATTTCATTCTCTTCTACTTTATCTGTTGATGAGGTTATAGGTACTCCTGATATACAGAATACCTTCGGACAGGGAAGTTACGAATATAACAGCGATGGAGATATTCTTGGTTATGACCCATCACCGGGAATACACTTACAATCGTGGGGTGATGTAATTCCTGAAGGAACTCCTACTTATGATAATATAAGTAATTTATTCGATAAGGCAGTTACGCAAAAATACAATGTGAACTACTCAGGTGGTAATGAACAAACCAATATTTTTGCTTCTGCATCTTATTTAGATCAAAATGGTGTTATCGAAAACACTGGTTACGAAAAACTGAACCTTACTTTTAACGCACAGTCTAAATTTAGAAAAAACTTGACTATTGGTGTTAATGCTAAGTATATTAATACTCAAACTAAAAGTAATAAGCAAGGTACTTCTTCGGGTGGTTCTTTTATAAGTATGCTTAAATATCCTGTTACCTATGATGCACGTGATTATGCAAACGAAGATGGTACACAAAAGATATTTATGGATTCAAAAGAAGATCAAGATTTTGATAATCCATACTGGAGTCTTGATAATTCACCTAATACCGATGAGGTAGACAGATTAATTGGACAAGTTAATTTGAATTATAAACCTCTCGATTTTCTTACTATTTCTTATCGTTTAGGAACCGACTATTATTCACAATTTAATAAGAAGATTACTGATTTTGGATCTCTTATTAAAGGTAGATCTGATGGTTACCTTAGACAATACGAGAAAACTAGTCGTTTAGTGACTTCTACACTTCTTGTTATGATGAATAAAACTTTTGACGAAGATTATTCTCTTGACGTAACTTTAGGACATACAGTTGACGAAAAGAAGACAAGAACAACTTATACAGGAGGTAATAAGTTTCAAGCTCCTGATATATATAGTGTGTCAAATATTGCTGCTGATGACCAAACGCTTTCAGAATCTAAATATAGAAGAAGAAGTATGGGTGTTTTTGGTGAAGCTAAATTTGGTTGGAAAAACATTGCATTTTTAAATGTAACCGGAAGAAACGACTGGTCTTCTACTTTACCGATTGGAGATCATTCATTTTTCTATCCATCTGTAGGTACTTCTGTTGTTGTTTCTGATCTTCTTAATGAATTAGGTACTGATATTACTTCAGATAAGTTCCTTTCATATCTTAAATTAAGAGCTACTTGGGCGCAAGTTGGTAAAGATGCAAGCGCTCATATGTCAGAATCTTATTTAACACTACGTTCATGGCACTATGTTCCTGTTTCTGATGGTTATACTTGGAATTCAGACCAAGCTGGTAATCCAAATTTGAAACCTGAATTTACCACTTCATTTGAAATTGGTATGGATGCTCGTTTTTTAAAGAATAGAGTTAAGCTAGATTTTAGTTACTACCATAGTTTATCTGAAGACCAACTTTTAAATGTGAGACTACCGCCGGCTGCAGGAGCTTATATCGCTCAGCTTAATGGTGGATCTGTTAAAAACGAAGGATACGAAGCTTTAGTTAATGTTTCTTTACTTCCAAGATCGAGTGAATTCCAGTGGGATATGTCTTTCAATTTTGCAAAAATGGAAAGTACTGTTTATGATCTTCCTGGTGAATTAGTTGAGGTAAATAACGATCAGTCGTGGACATGGAATAGCACAGCTTTAGGTGCTGCTGTTTTGGATGGTAACCTTTTCGGATTAAAGGGTAAAAGACCAAAAACAAACGAAAATGGTGATAGGATAGTGAATAGCGATGGAAATTACTCTCTTGGCGAGGATATCTTTCCGGATGTTGATCGTATGCCAGATTGGACTATGGGGATTATCAACTCAATGTCGTACAAAAATTTTAGATTGTCATTCCTTGTTGATATGAGTATTGGTGGCGATGTTTATAATGCTACAGAAGCAGCTTTAACCTATTATGGTTTAAGTACGACCTCAGAGAACCGATCTATGACCGAAACAATGGTTTTGGATGGTGTTATGGCAAATGGTGTAGATGCTGATGGAAATACGATTTATGTAAAAAATACTACTCCTATTTTGAAGGATCAGAAATACTATCAAGATCAGTATTCGCAAAATGCTGAGAACTTTATTGAGGATGCTACATACGTTAAACTTAGATATGTAACACTTTCTTATAATCTTCCTAAGACTATTCTTGATAAGATTGGTTTCGATGGAATGGAAGTTTTTGCAACTGGTAGAAATCTATTGATGATTTCTGATTACTCAGGTGTTGATCCTGAAATTGCTTCTTTTGGTGCCTCTGTTAGTGGTTCTGGAGCTATAGGTCTTGATAATCTAAGTACTCCTAATACTAAGGGTTTTGATTTAGGTGTTAAAATTAATTTCTAAAATTGTAATAAATGAAAAACTTAAATATAATTAGCGGATTTCTGGTTTTACTTTTGTTAGGAGGACTGTTTTCCTGTTCCGATGATTTTTTCGATGTTAATGAATCAGAAACAAAACCATCGAATATGTCTTTGCCACCTCAACAACGATTGATGGCTACAATAGATAATACTACCGGTTTTGGACAAAGTAGATTGTCCAGAGAAGGTACTGTGCTCTCGTATCATATTACTGAAAGAACAACATATTATTCAAGATGGAGATGGGGAACGGTTTCTTATGCCGCTGAGCAGTATCTATATACTAATGCTCTTCCAAATACTGCCGATTTAATTGTCTTAGGTGAAAAGTATAATTCACCTCATTATTCAGCTGTTGGAAAAATATTGAGAGCCTATCTTTTTTCTATGGTTAGCGATCAGCTTGGTGATATAATTATGGAAGATTCTTATAATGCTAAAGATCAGCTTATTCTTACGCCAAAGTTAACTTCGCAAAAGGATGCTTACGCTGGGATGCATAAGCTTATCGATGAAGCTCTTTTAGATTTTGATAAACCAAATGAAATTGATCTTAATGTAATTGGTACGGATGTAATGTTTCAAGGAGATATTACAAAGTGGAAGAAATTTGCATGGGCTCTTAAGGCTCGTCTTCTTAACCATATGACTGCTAAAACTTCGGGTGATTTTAAATATGATCCAGCTGCTGTTATTGCTGCTTGTGGGAAAGCTATGAGCTCAAATGCAGATAATGCAAAAAGAGAATTTACAGGAGAAGAGACTCAAAATAATATCTACCCATGGTCTGATACTGAAGGTGGTGAAGTAGAGGGTGCTTTTGATTCTCGTGCAGATAACTGGTCAAAGTTTTTTGTTGACAATCTTAAAGATCCATTGTTATTAAATAATGAATCTGTTCCAGATCCACGTTTACCTCTTATCGTGCAACCTGCTTTAGATGCAGAGCTTTATGGTTTAACTGGTTTAGATATGTATCAAGGTGTTCCTATGGGAACATATCGTGAAAATGGCTTTAACGGTGTTAAAGAGACTGTAAATTTTGTTGCTGGAGATATCAATCCGTTTACAGGAGAACCTTTCGAAGAGGACATTACAATTGTTATGGATTCAACAGAATATTTCTCCAGAGGTCATCAATATGGTAAGCCTAATGGTTTGTTTTATACTAGTCCAAATTCTGATTGGTATTTGATTACTTACGCAGAATGTAAATTTATTGAGGCTGAAGCAAATTTCAGAAATGGAGATAAAGCAGCTGCTTTTGCTGCTTACAAAGAAGGTATCAATGCGGATATGACTAATATGGGAGTTGATGCTGCTGAAATTGCAAATTATATGACTCAAGTTGATAATATTGGTTCGGCAAATATCACTCTTGAGCGTATTATGACTCAAAAACATATAGCAACAGTAATGAATCCTGAAACTTGGGTTGATTTGCGTAGAGTTGAGTACGATAATACTTTTACTAGACTTAAAAGACCTCAAAATCTTAATGCTAGTATATTCCCAACTTCTGGTGATGAAGTTGATGGTAAAGAAGTGTGGATTCGTGCTCTTAAATATGACAATAGAAATATTGAGAGAAATTCAGCGAATTTACCTGATAATGATGATGCATCTCGTTTCCCAACTAGAGTTTGGTGGAACACTCCTGATGCTGATGACGTAGTGGATTTAACGAAGTAATCTTTATTACTATCTACTTTTATAGCCGTCTTGTTTTAAGAGGCGGCTGTATTTTTAGAAAAGAATAGCGGAGGATGGAGTGATGACTTTAAGCTATGAAGTTGAACTTACACTAGCCGCAAGTTAGTTTAGTTAGTAAACATTATAAAGTGTAGAGTAACAACTTTGCACTTTATAATGTATTTGTTTAATGCAAGTGGAGACACGATCCTTAATAAGCATAGTTGTGAAAAAGAATAGAGACAATACCTTAAATATTTATGGGAAATTACATTTCCCAAGATTGTTTTTTCTGGTTTTGTTTACTTTTTTCGTTACGAACACCTTCGCTTCTTTTCCTCATACAACTAAGGAGGAAAAAGGGGTTGATGGTGTAGTATATAGCAAAATTCTTTTTAAGAATGGACCTGTTGTTATTCACCAGTTACGCATTGATTTATCTAATCAAGATTTTGAGTTTTCAGGAGGTATAGCTAATTCATTCTTAGGATTTGGTTTAGAGAAAACTTCGCAAATAGTAGAAGATGAAAAACAGAAGGGAAATAAAATTATAGCAGCGGTAAATGCTGACTTTTTTGGTGGTTTTAATCCGGTTTTCCAGAACTGCATGATTATCGATGGAAAGTTTGTGAAGGGTGTTAAAATGTCTAGAACTCTTTTTGCTGTAAATCAACAGGGTGAGATTCGTTTAAACAACTATCAATTTAATGGTCTAAGTATTTTTAATAATGATACCATAGTTTTGAATGGACTTAATGTGCCAATTGAAAATAACAAGTGTTGCTTTTATAATAGGTACTATCGAAAAATGCCTGTTCAAAACGATTCTGTCACATATTGGAGAATTAAGCCATTAGGAAAATCGATAATCGATTCTATTTGTGAATATCAAATAAAAGAGCAATTGATGAATCCTGATTCATTAAATTTTGTAACAGGTTGTGAGTACTTAGGGGTTCATAATTCACTGAATAGTAGATTTAAAATTGGTGATAGAATTGGAATACAATTAAGTGTTTTTCCGAATGAAGTTCACCCACAATTTATGATTGGTGGTTTACCAAGATTAATTCAAAATGGAAGAAGAATTACACGTTTTAAAAATAGAGAAGGACTGACACGTAAAGGTTTTTGGAAGGATCGGCATCCAAGAACTACAATTGGAATTGATCACAAAAACAACTATATGTATCTTGTTGTTGTTGATGGTAGACAGCCAGGTTATAGCATTGGAATGAGTTTAAAACAACTGGGGAAATACCTTCAAAAAATTGGCTGTGATGAAGCTCTGAATTTCGATGGAGGAGGATCTTCGACGATGATTTTGGATCAAAAAATAATGAATCAACCCTCCGATAAGGAAGGAGAACGAAGTGTTTCCAATATATTCTATATAAAGAAGCGTTAATTTGTAGAAAATAAAAAAATCCTGGATATTAATTCAGGTACATTGTAGTAGTAGTGTAGCAGGAGTTCTTTTGAGCTCCTGCTTTTTTTTAGCTTGAAAATTATCAAAGTCTATTTTTTTCGTAACTTCATCTGATATCCCATTTTGTTCAGATTCGTGCATTGGTTTGTATAAATAACGAACAAATACACTCATAATTAATGAAGCTGAAGTGTGGCTTAGTTTTTGATTTATAGTGTGATGATGGTTTTGGTATTTAGTTTGAATTTTAGAACTCAGATTGTATGAATATAATTCGACGATTTAAAAGATATTTGTTTGTAATTCTTCTTAGTGGAATGATACTTCCCTTGTATGCTCAAAAGAAGAAGTTGAGCTCCGGAGCTTTTTCAAAGTATGATAAAGTTTTTAGAGGAAATGTGAATGATATCAATTTACCAGATTATACCGAAGGACCTCATATTTTTTGGATTGATGCGAAAACCGTACGTGCGCAGTATATAGATCATAAGCATGATGGCAACACCATTAGTATTCGTGAAAAGAGAATAAAGGTTAAGCGAGATTCTATAATGATTAAAGGACAAAAGGGTGATCCGAACCAGTATTTATTACGAAAAGGTAAATATCCGGTTCAAGCAGCCCAGTATAGTGGTGTAAAAAAAATATTGGCTATAGGAGATGTTCATGGAGAATATGATACTATGGTTAAGCTTTTGAAAAGTACAGGTGTAGTTGATAGTGATTTGAATTGGTCATGGGATAATGGTCATATTGTGTTTATAGGTGACATTTTTGATAGAGGAAATGGAGTTACCGAAAGTCTTTATCTAATAAAGAAATTGCAAAGACAGGCAAACGCGAGTGGAGGAAGGCTTCATTTGTTGTTGGGAAATCATGAAATTATGGTTTTAATGAAAGATTCCAGATATGTGGCACCCAAATACAAGCACATGTGTAAAAAGTTAATGCTAAATTATTCAAGATTTTTTAAAGAGGATACGGAACTTGGCAAATGGTTGCGTTCACTTAATTCTGTTGTGAAAATTAATGATTTGCTTTTTGTTCATGGTGGTTTATCTCCAGATTTAGTAGAAAGAGAGTTGAGTTTGGAACAAATAAATGATGATATCCGAATGAGTTTAAGTTCAAGTCATGGGAAATCTCAGGAGGAGTTGATGAAAACCATTTATTTTCCAGGAAATCCACTTTGGTATCGTGGATATTTGATGAAAACAAGAAGTTACTCTCTAATAAATAACGAAGAATTGAATAAGGTAATGCAATATTATAATATCAGACAAATATTCTTCGGGCACACCGAAGTAGAATCTATTCGTTTTTTATACGACAATAGAGTTGCGGCAATAAATGTTCCCATGGGATATGATGATATAACTCCTCAGGTGCTTATGATTGATGATGGTAAGTACTATCGCTGCTATATAGATGGGACAAAAGAGTTAGTTAAGTAATAGTTTAAAGAATTATGATATTATTAAAAAGTGAAAATAGAGGTAGGTGGCGAAAGATAGTTTTAGCTATAGTTCTAATTTTTTCAGTTGGAATTGTTTCAGCAATATCAAAAAAGGAGAGAGATAGCATACTTAACTTACCAATGTTTAAAAAGGATGATTTATTAAAATATGAATTGAAAGGTGATTTAATAAGTCTATTAAATGATGTTGGCGAGGATAGATCCTACCACAAATGCAAACTTACCTCTTTAAATGAACGGAATACTGATCATCCCGTTTTAGATGTAAAGGTAAAAACTAGAGGAAATTTCCGTCGCCGTAAACAAAACTGCAATTTTCCACCTTTACGATTTAAATTTTCTCATAAAGAATCTACAGGAACAGTTTTCGAAGGTCAATCAAAATTGAAATATGTTAGTCATTGTCAATCTTTAAATGAAAGCTATGAACAACATACAATTGAAGAATATCTTATTTATAAGATGTACAATTTAGTTAGCGATCATAGTTATAGAACACGCTTGTTGCAAATGAGTTTTGTTGATGTGAATACAAACGACACTTTGGTCAAGTATGGTTTTTTTATTGAAGATAAAGATGATGTTGCTACGCGCTGTGGGAAATCAGTCTTGAATTTTAAAAATATTAAGCAGTATGATATTCTAAGAAAAAACATGGTTATGCTTTCTTTGTTTCAATTGATGATTGGAAATTCAGACTGGGATGTAAGTAGACTGCATAATATTGACATATTGGCTGTAAGTGAAAATAGCATCCCGATGGTTGTTCCATTCGATTTTGATTGGTCAGGAATTATCAATCATGATTACTATACATTATCTCCTAAAATTTCCCCAGATGCAAAATATAAAAGAATGTATAAAGGAATGAATTGGGGTGATGAGGATTTAGAGGCTGCATTTGAAGATTTTAGAGAACTGAAAATGTTATTTTTGAAAATCATTACCGATTGTGAATATCTTAAAGATGAAAATAAAAATAGGCTAGTAGCATATATTGAAGAGTTTTATCAATTGATTGGCTCTAAAAAGGATGTTCGGAACGAAATTGTGAAAAAATCACAAAAATTACCATCAAATAAATAATTTCTTAAAAAAAGACATAGATATTAGCGCAAACGATAAAAATAAGGGGGTCCACTCTTATTTTTATCGTTTATTTTTATTTGAAACCCTAATATATTAATAGGTTGTTTTGGCTAATTCGTTTATTTTTTTCAACTTTGCATTGTTATTACAAGGGGGTGTTGAGTAAAAATATATAATTAATTTTGCTGAGTACCCCTTTTTTTGATAATGTCAAAAGAACTATTAACTAAAATTTTCCATTATGGCCACCATTAGATTTCAAGCGTTAAGTGAACTCCTGAGTAGAAAACCGATTTCTGTTACATTACCTTCAAATAAGGTAACCGATTATTATGGAAATTTGGTTTTTAATGTAGATTCGATGAGAAAGTATCTTTCTCGTGATGCTTTTAAAGCTGTTATGGCGGCTAATGAAAAAGGAGGATCTATTGATAGAAAAATGTCTGATGGAATTGCATTGGGTATGAAATCATGGGCGATAGAAAAAGGGGCAACTCATTATACTCACTGGTTTCAACCACTAACCGATGGAACAGCTGAGAAGCATGATGGTTTTATCGATTATGGTGATGGTGGAAATATGATTGAAAATTTCTCTGGTAAATTACTTGCGCAACAAGAGCCGGATGCTTCATCTTTTCCTTCGGGAGGAATTCGCCAGACTTTTGAAGCTCGTGGTTATACTGCCTGGGATGTATCTTCTCCTGCTTTTATCGTAGGAACAACTCTTTGTATTCCTACAATTTTTATTTCATATACTGGTGAAGCTCTTGATTATAAAACGCCACTTTTAAAAGCACTTGCAGCAGTTGACGAAGCAGCAGTTGATGTTTGTCAGTATTTTGATAAAAATGTAACAAAAGTACATGCTAATCTTGGTTGGGAACAAGAATATTTTCTAATTGATGAAGCTCTTTTTCAGGCTAGACCAGATCTTGCTTTAACGGGTCGTACTTTAATGGGACACTCTTCTTCGAAAGATCAGCAGTTGGATGATCACTACTTTGGTTCTATTCCAGAGCGTGTTACCAATTTTATGATGGAACTTGAATTAGAATGTCATAAATTGGGTATTCCGGTTAAAACTCGACACAATGAGGTTGCGCCATCACAGTTTGAGTTGGCTCCTATTTTTGAAGAGGCTAACCTTGCCAATGACCACAACCAGTTGGTTATGGATGTAATGAAAAAGGTTGCTCGTCACCACCAATTCCGTGTTTTATTTCACGAAAAACCATTTGCAGCCATTAATGGATCGGGTAAACACAATAACTGGTCGTTGAGTACGGATACTGGTGTGGTGCTGATGGCGCCAGGGAAAAACCCTAAGGGGAACATGCAGTTTCTTACTTTTGTAGTAAATACTTTAATGACTGTATATAAAAATCAGGATCTTCTTCGTGCTTCAATTCTTACAGCTTCAAATAGCCACCGTTTGGGAGCGAATGAGGCTCCTCCATCAATTATTTCTGTATTCCTTGGTGATGAGGTTTCAAGAATGTTGAAGAAGATTGTTGAAGAAGTTGGTGAGAAAAAGATGACTCCTGACGAAAAGACTGCATTGAAGTTAGGTATTGGTCGAATCCCAGAAATTATTTTGGATAATACAGATCGTAACCGTACTTCTCCATTTGCATTTACTGGTAATCGTTTCGAATTCCGTGCTGTTGGATCATCGGTAAATAATGCTGCTGCTATGACAGCTTTAAATGCTGCTATGGCAATTCAATTGAGAGATTTTAAGGCTGCTGTTGACAGATTGATTGATGAAGGAATTAAAAAAGATGAAGCAATCTTCCAGATTCTTAAGAAAATGATTATCGAATCAAAACCAATTCGTTTTAATGGTGATGGTTATTCAGGTGCTTGGGTTATTGAAGCTAAAAAACGTGGTTTAACTAATATTACTAGTGTACCAGAATCATTAGAAAAGTATTTGGAAGCTCCTGCTAAAAGATCATTGATTGAAAGTGGAGTGATGACAGAAAAAGAACTTGAGGCACGTGTAGAAGTTGAAATGGAGAAATTTACCATGAAAATTCAGATTGAAGCTCGTGTTCTTGGTGATATTGCCATTAACCATATTGTTCCAACTGCTGTGGCTTATCAAACTAAGCTTATTCAAAATGTTCAGGGACTAAGAGATATCTTTAGTAATAGCGAATTTGAGGAACTAGCTTCGGCTCGTAAGGATTTGATCAAAGAGATTTCGGGACATATTTCTTCTATTAAAGCTAAGGTTAAAGAAATGGTAGAGGCTCGTAAGGATTGTAATGTAATTGAAGATGGTCATAAAATGGCTTACGCATACGATCAAAAAGTTCGACCTTACCTTGAAGATATTCGTTATCATATCGATAAATTAGAATTGATTGTTGATAATGAAATGTGGCCATTGCCAAAATATAGAGAGTTATTGTTTAATAATTAATTTAGACTACAATATTATTCGAAAAAGGATGTTCATTAAATGGACATCCTTTTTTGTTTACTCGAAATATTGGTGTATTCTATAGAATAAAATATTTATTTTTATACTTTGTAGATCTATATGAATTTTAAAATTATTTGGAGGTAAGAGTTATCGTATTCCGTTAGTTTTTTGAGGATAATGATTCTTTAAGCGATATCTAATGATTTTATAAGAAAATTTTAAATATGAAACTTCTTTCTTTAACAGGCATTTTGTGCATAATCGGACTTTTAATTTCGTGTTCTTCTAAATCATTTGTCAATAGAGGCGATAAAATGGTTCTTGCCGGAAAATATTATCATGCACAAGCGATGTATGAAAAAGGATATAAAAAGGAAAAGGATAAAGAACAAAAAGCAGAAATTGCATTTAAGAATGCATTCTGTTTTGATGAGATAAATGAGCCAAGAAAAGCTGCATCGTGGTATCGTAAAGCAATAATGAACAGAGATACATTTGCGACCGCTGTTAAAGCTTTGGCATATGCAGAAGTGAAAAATAATAGATTGGAAGAGGCAGAGGAAAATTTTTGGGAATATCTGGATCTAAATCCAGAAATGAAAAACAAAGATGATGCATCAAAAATATTAAAACGCATTTCGTATTGGGAAGAATTTCCGGGAAGATATAAAGTAGAGATTTTAAAAGAATTCAATTCAGGGAGTAGTGATTTTGCTCCTATTTATATGGGGAAAGATACCAATGTTATTTTCTTTACGTCGAATCGAAAATATCAGGATAAGCCTAAAAAAGATGGTGTAACGGGAGAGTATTTTTCAAATTTGTACGAATCGCATTATTCCAATGAAGTGGTTCGAAAGAGTAAGAACAAAAAAGGAAGAAAAGCTAGAAGCAGGAAAATTATAACAGATACTTACCAGTGGAGTAAGCCGGATGGAATAGGAGATACTATAAATTCTGACTGGAATGAAGGTGCAGCCTGTTTTACCAGTGGTGGAGATATATTCTATTTCACATCTTCCAGGAAAATTAATAAGAACAATCAGGGAACGAAAATATTTGCCGTTCAAAGAAAAGATGGTGATTGGGGAAGAGTGGCTATGCAGGAATTGGTGGCAGATTCGCTATCAGTGGGACACCCTTCCATTTCTGATGATGGATTGATTCTTTATTTTGTTTCTGATATGCCAGGAGGCTATGGAGGAAATGACATTTGGATGAGTAAGAAAAGTGGAAGTGGTTGGAGTGAGCCTCAAAATTTAGGAAGACCAATTAATTCTGATAAGGATGAATTGTTTCCTCATATCCGTGACAACGGCATGCTTTATTTTGCCTCAGACAGAGATGGTGGAATGGGCGGATTGGATATTTATCAGGCAATGAGAAATGAAGTTGGAGTGTGGCAGGTTGATAATATGAAGTATCCGATTAATTCTACTGCCGATGATTTTGCTATTCATTTTCAAGCAGAACAAGAGAAGGGGATGTTCAGTTCTTCCAGAAAAAAGGGTAATGATGATATCTATAGATTTGACTACATGCCTTTGCAATTCACTTTTTCAGGACAAGTGCTGGATTCGGAAAGCAAAGAGCCGATTGAAAAAGCCAGAATCAATATCGTTTCAACTGATGGAGAACAATCCGAAGTAAAATCAGGTAAGGATGGAAAGTTCTTTTTGGAATTAAAACCAGACCTGGAATACATTGCAATGGTTTCAAAAGATGGTTATCTAAATGGTAAGGAATTGGTAAATACTTTGGGTATTAATGTGAGTCGTAATTTTAAATCAATCATTGGTTTGAAAGCAATAGAAAAACCAATAGAATTGCCAAATATTTTTTACGATTTTGGTAGCTGGAGTTTAAGAGAAGAATCGAAAGAAGCATTAGATGGATTGGTAGAAACATTAAATGATAATCCAAAAATTACTATTGAATTGGGTTCTCATTCTGATTTTGTAGGGAGTGAGTCTACGAATAAGGAAATATCTCAAAAAAGAGCTCAATCGGTTGTCGATTATTTAATTGATAAAGGAATTTATTGGGATCGATTGATTGCTCATGGTTATGGCGAATCGGAACCTCGTAAAATTAATTCTGCAATTGTAAAAGAACACGATTTCTTGAAAGTAGATGAGGTGCTAACAGAATCAAGAATCGAAAAAATGAATTCAGATCAGAAGGAAATTGCGAATCAATTGAATCGTAGAACCGAATTTAAAGTTTTATCAACAGATTATAAGCCGGGACCAAATTCGAAAGTGAAGCCAGGCAGCAACTCTAATCAGATAGGAAATACTTTAATTAAAGAATTGAATAAAATAAATGGAGTATTCTACACCATTCAGGTAGGTGCATTTGAAAAAAATACGATACCTACAGTTGTTCAGAATTTCAAGGTTGTTTTCCGCGCAAAAGTCAACGAAACTACAAATAGATACACTACCGGAATATATGATGATATTGAGGAAGCTAAGCTTGAGGCTCAAAACATCAATAAGAAAGGAATTAAAGCTTTTGTAATCGCATACAATAATGGGAAAAAGATTACCTTTGCGGAAGCTAAAAAATTGAAGGAGTAAGTTCCTTTTATACTTTATCTAAACAACCATGAGAAAAGACGAAAGATATAATCTGAGAGGTGTTTCAGCTTCGAAAGAAGATGTGCACAATGCAATTAAAGATCTTGATAAAGGCTTGTTTCCAAACGCCTTTTGTAAAGTAGTTCCTGATTATTTAACGGGAGATTCGGAATATTGTAATATTATGCATGCCGATGGTGCAGGAACCAAATCATCACTAGCATACATGTACTGGAAAGAAACTGGTGATTTATCGGTTTGGAAAGGTATTGCTCAGGATGCATTAATTATGAATATTGATGATTTATTGTGTGTAGGAGCTGTTGATAATATTCTTTTGTCGTCGACAATTGGTCGTAACAAGAATTTGATTCCGGGTGAAGTAATTTCTCAAATTATTAACGGAACTGAAGAGTTGCTTGCCGAGTATGCCAAGTTAGGAGTAAACATTCATGCTACTGGTGGAGAAACGGCAGATGTTGGTGATTTGGTGAGAACCATTATTGTTGATTCAACAGTTACTTGTCGTATGAAACGTGAAGATGTAATCACCAATGAGAAGATTCAGGCTGGTGACGTTATTGTTGGTTTGTCAGCATCAGGAAAAGCAACTTACGAGAAAGAATACAACGGAGGGATGGGATCCAATGGATTAACCTCTGCTCGCCACGATGTTTTCTCAAAATATTTGGCAGAAAAATACCCTGAAAGTTACGATAACTCGGTTCCTGAGGAGCTAGTGTACTCTGGTAATTGCAAATTGACTGATAAAGTTGAAGGTGTAGATATTGATGCTGGAAAATTGGTATTATCTGCAACCAGAACTTATGCTCCAATCATTAAAAAGATATTGGATCAATACAGATCGCAAATTCATGGTATGATTCATTGCTCGGGTGGAGCTCAAACCAAAGTCTTGAACTTTGTTGACAACTTGCATATCGTTAAAGATAACATGTTTGATGTGCCTCCATTGTTCCAGTTGATTAAGGAGCAAAGCGGAACTTCTTGGGACGAAATGTACAAGGTGTTTAATATGGGGCATCGTTTCGAATTGTACGTTCCAGAAGAAATTGCTAATAATATTATTGCTATCTCGAAAGAATTTGATGTTGATGCAAAAATTGTTGGTAGATGTGAAGCGCACAAAGGGAAGAAGCTAACTGTGAAAAGTGAGTTTGGTAAATTTGTTTACTAGATTTTAATAAAATAAGATATTATTAAAAATGCCACTCGAATTTGAGTGGCATTTTTATATGGTGTTAATCGTTGATTTCAAAGCCCCATTCTTTGATCACTTTAGGCTCATCGGGGTAAACAGTGAGTAATAGATTTCGAATACTTTTAATTTCGTTTGAGATAAATTTCAAATCATTTCTTTTTGAATGATCAAAATGTTGATGTTTGTTGCTTTTTGTTGTTTCCAGATCTTTAAAACTTCTGATTTTTTTAGATTTTTCAACTAGGCGATCCATGTCAACAGCTCCGTTCAAAAGGCTTCTCTTTTTATTTGTTTCGTGCCTTTTGTAAATCTTTCCTAATAAACCCAATATTTGATCTTCGCTACGAGGGATTTTGACTTTAACCATAAGCTTAGTTTTAAGCAATTAAACTTAGTTGGATTACAAGACATTTGCTCATCTCTATCATTTCAAGATGAAAATAAACGAAACTTTATTTTGTAAATATTCAGATCAATAATTTCTGGTTTGGTTATTTTCTTTTTATGAAATTACTCAACTGAATACCTATCGTTTATTTCCTATTAAAATTAACTCCGTTGTTTTAGAAAGTAAAGAGTTATTATATTTTTTTCTCAATTTAAAATCAAACTAAATTCCACCAAAAAAAGCCTGTAATTTGATTTGCAGGCTTCATATTTTTGTTGATTAAGATTCTATTTTATGGCCGTTGTTTCATCTTTCTTTAGAATAAGAATCTGTCCCTCTTTTGTTATTATTTGGTTGTAAAATTCTTTTAAGATTTCATATTCGTCAGGAACAAAATGAGAATTGTTAATATTAAATTTAAGACTTGCCATTATTTTATTTCCTGATAGAACTGCTTTATAGCTATATGTTCCTCCATTTTCAGGTAATGTAATCATCGATGGTTTTGGTGTATATTCTGTTGTATATCCTTTAGGGATTTCCAAAATAAGAAGATAGCTGATGTGCATGGGATGTCCAAAATTTACAGGATATTCCCTTTTTTCAAGTTTAAATGGATTTTTTGTTGTGTGATATTTTAATATTGGATTCAAATAAATTTTATCACCTTCTATATTTGCGTGATTTTCAATTAGGGTCGAATAGGTAAGAACTAAAGGTTTATATCTGTCATTTAGGTTTGTAAGTTTTACATTCTCAATATTCCATTCATCATTTTCATCAATGAGTTTGCTTATCGCCTCTTCTGTCTTAATATTGAAGTTCTTTCTCTGTTTAATAGCTTCGTAATCATAGAATACTTCTTTAAAATTACCAGTTAAATCTCCTTCTTCGGTCAATTTAAGATTAGCCATTAAATTTATTTTTGAACCTTTAGTAGGATTTAAGTCAACCCATTCAGATCGACTTTCAGAAATAAGTCTCCCTTTTTCATTTAAGCATCTAAAAGGAAGTATGTCAATAGGACAATATGGATCGGTTGCATCCATTAAGAGTTGTTTGCCTTCAATTTCTGCACTTGCTATAACATAGTTCATTTGAGTTATTGTAGGATGCGATGGATGAATTATTCCATTGTTTCTGGTACTTAAAATCACAGGGTTGGCATCGATACCAGCTCCTCGTAATAAGGCAACTAAGAGTAAATTAACTTCAGCTGAATTGCCTTTTTTATCTTTCCATATGTCTTTTAATGATTTTGAAGTATATAATCTGTTAAGTTCATTCCATTTTATTTCATTCTGAATAGTTTGGTATATTTTACCAATTTTATCTAATTCCGAATCTGTTGGGTTTACAATATTGGCTAGAACATTTTTAGTAAAGGCAAGTTTTTTAATCTGTACACCAAAACTTTCCGATTTGATTAACTTTTCTCTAACTGTATTCCAAGTTGATGAATATCTATGAAGAGGGCTTATTCCTATTTGGTAGGATTGCAATTCGAATTCTATTCTGCTTAAATAGTTTTTGTTTGCTAACATGTATGATTCACTTTGAAAAGCGGGAATGTTTTCACCCGAATATTCATATATACTTGAAGTTGGATTAAGTGTAAATCGATGTCTTTCCATCTTAATATTTCCATATTTGGTATTCATTTCTTTATACTCTACCATTATATTTTCCACTTTATTTCCTAAATCTTCTTCATGAATCGGATAATATCCTTTTATGGTTTTTTGGTATTTAAAATATTCCGGAATTTGAGTACGATATTTGGAATATATAACAGGGATACTATATTGAAACTGCCAAGTCTTAAAATTGTGATAGAACGGTGATTTAATTACATATTTACAATCAATTACAGAACCAACTTTAATATTGGGCATGGTAAATTTGACAGTTTTCCAATTTGGTGTGGATTCTTCAAAGAAAATTTGATTTTTTTCTAATTTGGAGCTGATGATTTTCGATTCTAGATTGAATGTTTTTCCCTTTATGGCATATATGCCTTCGTAACCATTTTTGTCATGATAAATAGGTATTTCGAAATTTGCATAATTAAATCCTTCTTCTTTTAAAATTTTAATTCTCACATGTCGTTCAAATTTGCAAACAAAACCACTATTGGTTTCGTTGTTTTCATAATCGAAAAAGGAGTACCCGTTATCATATAGAATAACAGCAACAGCATTGGTGTCAAGTTGGTAGTTTTTCATTTCCAACTCTTCTATAGATACTTTTCCAAATTTTAGCTTAATATTTTCACAGTTAGAAAGTTGAGGGTTTAGTGAGCAAAAGAGAAAAAGCAATAGGGTAATAAGAACACGATTCATAGGGATAGGGTTAAATTAGTAATGACTTACTAGAGTTTATGTAATGTTATGAATATCAATATAATTAATTGTTAATTAATATAAAAAAGAAAAATGTAATGAGGAGAGAATTTTATTTATTACCATTATGGTTTTTACGAGGAAATGCCTATATATATTGGACAATTTAAAAATTGGAAGTTAATATTGTAGATGTGTTATTTAAAATGATTTTATTTTTCTAATTTTGTCCAAAATTTAGAATACTGTAGCATGAGCAATAATTTGATCCTAGATAAATTAGAAGGTGTCTTCATTAGATTTAAGGAAGTCGGACAATTAATTACCGACCCTGAATTAATGGGAGATATGAAACGCTTTGTGAAGTTAAGCAAAGAATATAAGGAATTAGAGGCAGTAACTAAGGCTGCTAAAGAATATAAGAATGCTGTCGATACGATCGCAGAATCTAAAGATATCATTGCTAATGAGTCGGATGAGGAACTTCGTGAAATGGCAAAAATGGAGTTGGATGATCTTGAAGAGAGACTTCCTGAAATGGAACAAGAAATTAAACTTCTTTTAGTCCCTGCAGATCCAGAGGATTCTAAAAACGCTATTCTTGAGATTCGTGGTGGTACAGGTGGTGATGAGGCTAGTATTTTTGCTGGCGATTTGGCTAGAATGTACACCAAATATTGCGAAGCAAAAGGATGGAAAGTTTCTGTGTCAAGCTTTAGTGAAGGAACATCAGGTGGTTACAAGGAGATTGTAATGAATGTTACCGGAGAAGGTGTGTATGGTATTTTGAAATATGAATCAGGAGTTCATCGTGTTCAGCGTGTACCGCAAACCGAAACTCAGGGTCGTGTTCATACTAGTGCGGCATCGGTTGCAGTTTTACCAGAGGCAGAAGAGTTTGATATTGATGTGAAGGAAAGTGATATCCGTAAGGATACCTATTGTTCTTCAGGTCCTGGTGGACAGTCGGTAAATACAACCTATTCGGCTATTCGATTGACTCACATTCCAACAGGAATTGTGGTAACTTGTCAGGATCAGAAATCTCAGTTGAAAAATCTTGCGAAAGCAATGATCGAATTGAGATCTCGTATTTACGCTATGGAACACCAGAAATATTTGGATGAGATTTCATCGAAACGTAAAACTATGGTTTCTACAGGTGACCGTTCGGCTAAGATTCGTACTTACAATTATCCGCAAGGACGTGTTACCGATCACCGTATTAATCTAACCTTATATAATTTGTCAGCTGTTATGGATGGGGATGTTCAGGAGGTTATCGACAAACTTCAAATTGAAGAAAACGCAGAACGACTTAAAGAAAGTGGTTTATAATAATATTTGGCAGTGGTATCCCCACTGCCTTTTTTGTATTAACTAGTAAACAACCAAAAAATGAATTATCAGGCATTATTCGAGCAAATTAAAAAGAAGAAAAGTTTCCTTTGTGTAGGTTTGGATAGTGATGTGAAGAAAAT
>Ga0193953_1000586_pt1 | contig 18895 bp, 13 predicted proteins | sample BB_4_MG_FD_140325 | JGI IMG/M metagenome (GOLD analysis project Ga0193953, IMG submission 140325) | Microbial mat bacterial communities from the Broadkill River, Lewes, Delaware, United States - BB_4_MG | ecosystem: Environmental > Aquatic > Freshwater > River > Microbial mats | place: USA... | reverse complement strand
ATGCAAGTGGGTTAGGGCCAATAAATAGGTATATTAATAAGGTTTTAACAAAAATTGTTTTAAGAAAAGTTGATGTTATTACATTTAGAGATAATGATTCCTATAAATTTTTTAAAAAATTAAAAATTGAACATAAAAACGTTAAAATAACAGCAGATCCAGTATTTGGATTATGCGGAGATGTTATAATGGGAAAGAGATATTTAGAGCAAATTGGATTTATGGATGGAAAGCCAATTATTATGGTTTCAATAAGGCCATGGAAAGATGATGAATTGATTATTGAAGAAGTATCTAAGTTTATAAAAGAAATTAATAATAAAAAGGATGCACATGTCCTATTTATTCCAATGAAGTATGATGAAGATATTGAAATAACAAAAAATATTGCAAAAAAACTTGATTGCAATTACAATATTTTAGATAAGGGAATAGATTTAAAAGTTTTAATTGGGATACTTTCATATGCGGATTACTTAGTTAGTATGAGATTACATGCTTTAATCTATGGAGCGTTAAATAATAGAAATTTAATAGGTATTTCATATGATCCTAAAATTGATGGAATAATGAAGGATTTGCAATTAAGTTGTTATATTGATTACAAAGATGTAAGTTCAGAAAAATTAATTGAATATATAGAGGTTATAGATAATTTAGATAATAATGTGTTATTACACTATAGAAAATCTATTGAAAAATTGAAAAAAGAATCTACTAAAACTTTGAAAATAGTTGAAGAAATGGGAAAATAGAATGAATAGTACAGTTGAAATAATGGATATACCAATAGTTAATATGGAATGGAATAAATTTGTTGATATATGTAAAGAAAGATTGTTTAAAAAAGAAAAAACTGTGATTTATACACCTAATCCAGAAGTAGTTATGTTAGCAGAAAAAGATAAAAAATTTAAAGATGCATTGTTAAGAGCAGATTACTGTACTCCAGATGGCATTGGATTGATATATGCGGCTAAAATAAGAAAGAAACCCTTAAAAGGAAGAATAACAGGATTTAATTTATCAATAGAATTATTAAAAATTGCACAAGAAAATAATTATTCTGTTTACTTATTAGGAGCAAAAAAAGGATATTGTGAAATGGCTAAAGAGAATTTAGTTAAAAAATATCATGGATTAAATATTGTTGGTTATCATCATGGTTATTTTAAAGGTCTACATACTGGTTATAAGAATCATGATGAAGAAAAAAAGGTTATTCAAGATATTAAAATGAAAAAACCAGATATTATATTTGTTGGTTTTGGCGCTCCTAAACAGGAATTATGGATAGATACATATCATAAAGAATTACCAGCAACATTATTTATTGGGAATGGTGGTACAATTGATATTCTTTCTGGAAATGTTAAAAACACTCCAGAATTTATTAGAAAAATGGGTTTTGAATGGCTATATAGACTTTGTAAAAATCCAGAACGAATAAAGAGACAAATGGTGTTACCTAAATTTTTAATACGTATGCTATTTTCTCGAAAAACTCTTGTAAAATAGAATGGAGGATGAAATAATCGTGACAAATCAAGCGTTAGAGCAAACATCACAAAAACTTAGAAGAAATGTGATTGAAATGCTTCATGAGGCAAAATCGGGGCATCCAGGTGGATCATTATCTGCTGCAGAAATCATGACTGTATTATTTTTTGACGAAATGAGAATTGATAAAGATAATCCAAAAGATCCAAATAGAGATAGGTTTGTTTTATCAAAAGGACATGCTGCTCCAATATTATATTCGGCATTAGCAGAAAAAGGTTTTTTTGAAAAAGAAGAATTATTAAAACTTAGAAAAGTTGGAGCGATGCTACAAGGGCATCCAGATATGAAAGGGACTCCAGGAGTTGACATGTCGACTGGATCACTAGGTCAGGGAATTGCTTGTGCAAATGGTATGGCATTAGCTGCAAAGTTAGATAAAAAAGATTACAATGTTTTTGCATTATTAGGAGATGGAGAGATTCAAGAAGGTTTAGTGTGGGAAGCATTTATGTTTGCAGCTCATTATAAATTGGATAATTTAATAGCATTTTTGGATTTTAATGGTTTGCAAATTGATGGGAAAAACGATGATGTTATGTGTGTAAAGCCAGTAGATTCAAAATTAGAAGCTTTTGGTTGGCATGTTCAAGTAATTGATGGACATTCAGTAGAAGAAATAAAAAAAGCGATTGAAATTGCAAAAGATACAAAGGAAAAACCTTCAATGATTATTTGTAGAACTATTAAAGGAAAAGGTGTTTCATTTATGGAAAATGAAGCAGGTTGGCATGGAAAGGCACCTAATGATGAAGAAACAAAAATTGCATTAAAAGAATTAGGAGGTGCAAAATAATGTGTAAGAAAGTTGCAACTAGAGAGGCTTATGGAAAAGCACTAAAAATATTAGCGGAAAAAAATGAAAATGTTGTTGTTTTAGATGCTGATTTGTCAAAATCTACTAAAACAGCAGAGTTTCAAAAAGTGTCGCCAGAACGTTTTATTAATTGCGGAATAGCAGAACAAAATTTAATGGCTACATCAGCGGGACTTGCAGCGGCAGGTAAAATACCTTTTGCATCAACTTTTGCTGTATTTGCAGCAGGAAGAGCTTTTGAAATTATTAGAAACTCAATTGCATATCCTAAAATGAATGTAAAAGTAGCAGCAACTCATGCAGGATTAACAGTAGGTGAAGATGGTGCATCTCATCAAGCTATTGAAGATATTAGCTTAATGAGAACATTACCTAATATGACTGTAATTAATCCAGCTGATGCTAAAGAGGCTGAAAAGGCAGTGTTAGCAGTTTCAGAATACAATGGACCCGTTTATTTAAGATTTGGTAGAATGCCAGTTCCACAAATATTTGATGATTCTTATAAATTTGAAATTGGAAAAGGTGTAGTAATTGAAGAGGGAAAAGATATTACTATTTTCGCAACTGGGATTATGGTAGCTGCAGCAATGGAAGCAAATGAAATATTAAAAACAAAAGGTATTTCTGCTGAAATAATTAATATTCACACTATTAAACCAATAGATTCTGAATTAATAATTAATTCAGCTAATAAAACAAAAAAAGTTTTAACCTGTGAAGAGCATAGCATAATCGGTGGGTTAGGTAGTGCGGTTTCAGAAGTTTTATCAGAAAATGCACCATGTTTAGTAAAACGTATGGGTGTAAATGATACTTTTGGTGAATCAGGAAAAGGTGAAGATTTATTAGTCAAATATGGACTTACAGCTAATGATATTGTTATAGCTGTTGAAAATATGTTGAAGTAGTGGTTGAAATATAAAGAAAAAATTGAATTGAAATAGTATTATGTAAGGTATATTTAAATTAATAATATTAATAAGAGCAATTAATAAACAAATTTGTTTACTAATTGCTCTTATTTTTTGTTGAAAATAAGGATTAAGATTAATTTATTAGATTTTATACATGATATTATAGATTAGATAGGGTATAGTAAATATATTGGAACAAATTTGAAGGATTTATTGTTGTTATGTCGAATATTTTATATAGGAGTAAAAAGGAGTTTAATATGAGATATAAGAGTGAAGAATTTGATTATATTTATGCAATTTGTGATCAGTGTGGCAAAACAAAAAAAATACCTAGAAAACACGTAAAGAGAATTTATTATGGTTATAAGATGGAGAAGCTCGCTAAATGCTCTTGTGGTGCAATATTAACTAAAATTGATGGACATGATAAAGAGGAACCATGTGTAAACTGTGGAAAAGATATTTCTATAAATTTATTAAAATGTCCATATTGTGGTAAAGAAAATCCACATGTTAAACCTAAAGAAAAAAAAGATTTAAAAAAAATAGTTCCATGGATTTCTGTTATTGTTGTTGCTATTGGAATAATTTTTGCTTTGATTTTTGGATTAAAAGGAAGTAAAAGTGTATATATAACAGATCAAACTGGAATAACTCAAAATGGAACTGTTGGCATAAGAGAGGAAGATCCTGAAGTTCCAGAAGATTTAGTTGAAGAAATTGAAAGTCAAGAAAACAAAGATAGTGAAGTAGAAAGGAAAGAAGGCTTTTTGCTTTATGATAGTGAAGGAATATTTTTGGGGAAATTATCTACAAATGTAGAGGATGAAGATTCTATTTTTAATGATGATGGAGCATTTGGAAGCATAACAAGTACTAAAAGTATTTGGAATAAAGGATCAATATACGGGGGTTCTAAAACGAATCAAAGTGCTTTTTATGAAAAAGCATCAGATCCGCCACAAATGTTTCTAAATGGTGAATTTTGGGGGTATTTAAGTAAAAATACATTTAAAACACCTAGGATTGCTCCAGAAAATTTATGGAACTGGTTATTGGAAGAAGGATATTAGAAAGGGTGGTTAAAATGATAAATAAAAAATTAAAACTAAAACCGGAACAATTATATAATTCTTGCGATTTAAGTATTTTTGATTTTAATAAAGAAGAGTACAATGAAAAATCAAATGAACTAATTGGTCAAACTAGAGCTATGAAAGCTATTAGATTTGGGTTTGCAATGCCTCAAAAAGGCTATCATATATATGTTTCTGGTAGAACAGGGACGGGAAGAAATAGTTATGTTAAAATAGCAGCAAAAAATTATGCAAAAACATTAAAGCCAGCTAAAGATTGGTGCTATGTTTTCAACTTTAAAAAGCCTGAAGAGCCTTTGGCAATTTCTTTAAATACGGGTAAAGGTGTTTTATTTAAAAGAGAAATAGATGTATTTATAAAAAAAATAAGATTGGAAATTCCAAAACTGCTTAATTCAAAAAGTTTTGAAGATAGCAAAGGAAAAATATACCAACAGTTTGAAGAAATGAATAATAATATGCTTGGTGAATTAAATTCAGTTGGTGAAAAATATGGATTTAGATTTCAAATGACTGAGAGAGGATTAATTACATATCCTTTAATAGAAGGACGTCCAATGAAAGAAGAAGAATTAAAAGACTTAGAGGAGTCCATTATTGAAGAAATGAGAAAAAAATCATTAGAACTTCAAAACGAATCATTTGAATTAATAACGAAAGTGGGGAACCTAGAAAGTCAATTACAAAATAGACTTAAACAGTTAAAAGAAAAAATGGTGTTTGATTTGTTAGAGGTTCACTTGAAAATTCTTATAGATAGATTTAAAGATAATAAAATGGTGTTTAAATTTTTACATGATTTAGAAGATGATATTATTAAAAATGTAGATATTTTTGAGAAAAAAACAGACAATCAAAAACTTAATAATTATTTAGAAAAAGAATTTTATTCAAGATATTTTATTAATTTATTTGTAGATAATAGTGAGAAAGAACATGCTGAGGTTGTAATTGAGAATAATCCTAATTATTACAATTTATTGGGTAAAATTGAATATATTAATGATAGGGGCATGTTAAGAACAAATCATATGAAAATTAAAGCAGGTTCATTACATCAAGCTAATGGAGGAATACTTATACTTCAAGCAAAAGACCTTCTTTTAAATCCTCACTCATGGCAAGGATTAGTTAGAGCACTTAAAACGGCTAAGATACAGGTGGAAAATATGATGGGGAATAATGTTGTAACAAGTATTAAACCTCAAGCTATTCCAATTGAATTAAAAATAGTCTTAGTTGGAGATCCATATACTTATCAAATGTTATATGCATATGAAGATAATTTTAAGAAATTTTTTAAGATACATGCGGATTTTGATGTAGAAATGAAAAGATCAACAGAAAATGTAAGAAAAATTGCAACATTTGTTGAAAGACATTGTGAACGCGAAAATTTAATGCCTTTTTCAAAAGATGCATTAGGTAAGATAGTTGAATATTCTTCTAGAATAGCGGGACATCAAGATAAATTGACGGCTCAATTTAATGAAATGGTTGAAATTTTGTATGAAGCTAATACATTATCAATTATGGATGAAAAAGAAGAAGTAAATAAGAAATATATAGAGAGAGCAATTAATGAGAGAAATAATAGAAATAATAAATATGAAGAACATTTAATGGAATATTTTAAAGATGATGTTTTGTTAATAGATACTACAGGGGAAAGTGTTGGACAAATAAACGGCTTAGCTGTTTTAGATTCGGGACAATATAGTTTTGGAAAACCTAGTAGAATAACAGTTTCTAGTTATTTGGGTAAAGAAGGAATTGTTAATATTGAAAGAGAAGTAGAACAAAGTGGAAGCTCACATGATAAAGGAGTTTTAATAATAACTGGATTTTTAGGCACAAGATATGCTAAAAAATATCCATTAAGTTTAAATGCCAATATTACTTTTGAACAATCATATGGAATGATAGATGGAGATAGTGCTTCGAGTACTGAATTATATGGTCTATTATCAAGTTTATCTGATGTTCCGATAAAACAATCTTTTGCTGTGACTGGATCAGTAAATCAAAAGGGTCAAATTCAACCTATAGGTGGAATAAATGAAAAAATAGAAGGGTTTTATAAGGTTTGTAAATTAAAAGGATTAACTGGCGAGCAAGGGATTGTAATGCCATATCAAAATGTAAAGGACTTAATGCTTAATGATGAAGTAATAGACGCTGTATCAAATAATAAGTTTCATATTTATGCGGTTTCAACAATAGATGAAGGAATAGAAATATTAACGGGCGTTGAAGCTGGGAGTATAAATGAAAAAAATGAATATCCGACAAATTCAATTAATGGTTTAGTTCAAGCAAAATTAAATAAATTTGCTGAGTTATTAGATCAATTTGAAGAAGAAGAATAACAAAATAGCTAGGCATTTATGCCTAGCTATTTTGTTATAAATGTAATAATATAACAAATATTAACAAAAATATGAAAATTAATTAAAAAAATATGAATAAGTATGAATAAATCAATGAAATCCCTAGTATTAATAAGATTCATTTGGTAAAATAAAGTATATACATTCATAATAGGAGTGGTGACATGATACGATTAGTAGACGTATGTAAAAGATATAATCATGAAGTATTGGCGCTGGATTCAGTTTCATTACATATAAAAAAAGGTGACTTTGTTTTTTTGGTTGGTTCAAGTGGAGCAGGAAAATCTACCCTTATAAAATTATTGCTAAAAGAAGAAGAGCCGACATCTGGAAGAATTTTTATGAATAATAGAGAAATAACTAGATTGGCAGGTAGACAAGTGCCATTTTTAAGGAGAGAAATGGGAGTTGTCTTTCAAGATTTTAGATTATTACCTAAAAAAACTGTTTTTGAAAATGTTGCATTTGCAATGGAAATGACAGGAATATCTGCAAAACAGATAAGAAAGCAAGTGCCAATGATTTTAAGTATGGTTGCTTTATCAAATAGAGCTAACAATTATCCTAATCAATTATCAGGTGGAGAACAGCAAAGAGTTTCAATAGCTAGAGCAATTGTTAATAATCCAACTGTATTAATAGCAGATGAGCCAACAGGAAATTTAGATCCGGATACATCTTGGGAAATAATGAAATTGTTATCATTTATTAATAAAAGAGGCACGACGGTTATAATGGCCACCCATAATAGAGAAATTGTTGATATTATGCAAAAAAGAGTTGTTGTTCTTGAAAAGGGGAAAATAGTCAGCGACGAGATGCGAGGGGTGTACAAAAATGAACGTTAGAGGGATAACACATAGTTTAAAAGAGGGCTTAACAGGAATTTGGAGAAATAGAATTATGGCTTTAGCATCAGTAGCCTCAGTGACCGCTGCATTATTGATACTTGGCGTAGTTATGATTTTAGTTTTAAATATTAATAATATAGGAATGACAAGTAAGGAACAATTTAGAGAAATTGTTGTAGATTTAAGAAAAGATTTATCTATGGATCAAATGGAGGAAATTGGGGATAATATATCAGAATTAGAAGGAGTAGAAACCGTTAATTTCCAAACGAATGAACAAGCCTTAACTATAATGAAGATGGATTGGGCAGATGAGGCATATCTTTTGGAAGGTTTTTCAGAAAATCCATTGCCTAACAGTTATACGATAGTATTAACTGATATTGAACACACTGAAAAAGTTGTTTCGAAATTAATAAGCATTGAGGGTATTGATGATATAAGATATTATAAAGATATTGTTGAAAAATTGATTAAAATTACTATAACTATTAGAAATGTTGGTGTAATACTTATGGTTGTTTTGGTTTTAATATCAATATTTATTATTTTCAATACTATAAAACTTACTGTATTTGCAAGGCAGACTGAAATTTCTATTATGAAATATGTAGGAGCTACAAATGGATTTATTAGAGGACCATTTATAGTAGAAGGAATAATACTTGGATTTGTAGGTTCCGTGATATCAATATTGGCTATTTTATATGCATATAAGATAGTTTACCAAAAAGTTTTAGAAGATTTTTACGCATTTTTTACAATGTACTTGGTTCCATATTATGTGATAGTTAATGATATTGTTATTATTTTCTTTACTATAGGTATTGGAGTTGGAATAGTTGGAAGTGTTCTTTCATTAAAGCGTTTTTTACGTGTCTAGCGGGGGGGATAAATATATGAAGAGAAAAATCGTATGTATTGGATTATGTTTACTAATGATATTAGGCGTTTTTGGTAGTTTTTCAAAAGATTTAGATGAAATGCAGGATAAATTAGAAGATACCAATTCAAAAATAAGTGATTTGACTAATCAAAAAAGAAAAGTTTTAGCTGAAACTAAAAGTGTTAAAAATGAGTTAACTACATTGGATAATAGACTTAATACAGCAGCAGAAGATATTGATTCACTTAATGACGAAATAGCAGGCATTAAAAATGAAAAAGAAGCAGTAGAGGCAGAATTAAAAAAATGCGAACATAACCTTGCTATGCAACAAATGTATTTTGAAGAGCGAGTAAGAAGTATGTATAAAAATAAGGGTATATCCTATTTAGAAGTTTTATTGTCTTCTAAAAATTTAATGGATTTTGCTTCAAGATTAGAGATGGTAAAAAAAATAGCTGATTCAGATCAAATATTAATTGCAAGTATGAAAGAAACTAGAACTGCTATTTTAGCACATCAAGAAGCACTTAATAAATCTGAGTTATTATTTGAAGCAACGAAGAATCAATTAGAAGTAAAAAAAGAAGAACTTTTAGTAGCAACAAGAGAAAAACAATCGCATATGAAAACTCTTTCTCAAAAAGTTAGCGAAGCAAATAAGCAATTATCAGAATTAAAAAAGCAATCTGAGGCTTTTAGAAAAGAAATTGTAAAATTACAATCAAGTGAAAAGTATTCTGGAGGAGATTTAATTTGGCCAGTGTTAGGCCATACTAGGATTTCATCTCCATACGGAATGAGATTGCATCCAATTACGAAAGTACGAAAATTACATACTGGAATTGATATTCCAGCTCCATCTGGAACGGCTATTTCAGCTGCAAATAGTGGAACTGTAATTGCATCTGGATATAATAGGGCCTATGGAAAATATACTATTATTGATCATGGTGGTGGGATTTCAACTCTTTATGCACATCAATCTAGAACATATGTAAAAAAAGGGGACAAAGTTAAAAGGGGTCAAAAAATAGGTGGAGTGGGTACAACAGGTTATTCAACAGGCAACCATCTTCATTTTGAAGTTAGAAGAAATGGTAACCCTGAAAATCCTATGAAATGGTATAAATAGAAATACAAACACAGCGGTTTCGCTGTGTTGTGTTTATTTAATAAGGGAGGAAAAATTGATGAAAAAAAGATTTTTTTCTGTTATATTAGCAATATTTATAATTACATCAACGGTTACGGGTTGTACTGAAAAAACAAACGAAAATGAAGTAACTATTCCAAAAGAAGAATATGATAAATTGGTTGATAATTATAAAAAGTATAGCAAAGCAGAGTACCTGCAGGAGCAAATTCATAATGAATTTATTGATGAAATAAGTGAAGAAGATTTAATTGAAGGGGTATATCATGGAATATTTGAGAGCTTAGATGATAAATATTCTACTTATATGGATGCAGAAGAATTTAAAAAATATATGGAAGTAAGTTCTGGAACTTATTATGGAATTGGAGTTAGAATCGGGTCTGATGAGATGAATCTAATTCATATTTATGATTTTACTGCTTCGGAAACTCCTGCAATGAAAGCAGGATTAAAAATTAACGACCAAATTATTAAAGTTAATGATAAAGAATACACAGGCGAACAGCTGGAAAAAGCTATAGAAGTAATGAAGAGTACTGAAAAAGAAGGAACTGTCAAAATAACAGTTAGAAGAGTAACTGGTGAGAAAATTGAAATTTTGGATTTTGATGTAGAGAGAGAAGAAATAAGATATATTGAAAGTATTCAATCAGATATGATTAATGATACAGTTGGCTATATAAGAATTGTTCAATTTGATGAAGTTGCAGGAAAAGATTTTAAAGAGCATTTTAAGAATTTAGAAAAAAGAGGGATGGAATCTTATATTTTAGATTTACGTTCTAATCCGGGAGGACTTGTTAATTCAGCGGTAGAAATAGCAGATTTTCTTTTGGGTGAAACTATTGTTGTTTATACAGAAGATAAATATGGAGAAAGAATTTATCATAGATCTGATTCAAAAAAAGAAGATATTCCTTTTGTTGTTTTGGTAAATAGTCTTTCGGCTAGTGCAGCTGAAATATTATCAGGAGCCATTCAAGATTTAAAAGAAGCGCCTGTTGTTGGAGTTCAAACGTTTGGGAAGGGTATTGTACAGAAGGTAATACCATATCATGATGGTAGTGCATATAAATACACAGTATCTAAATACTATACTCCAAGTGGTAAAAACATACATGAAATAGGTATTACACCAGATTATATTGTTGAATTGCCAGACGATATTAAAGGAATTGGAATAGCATTTAAAGATACAGATGTACAAATATTAAAGGCCTTAGAGTTACTAAATAATTAATTAATTTAATATCAAAAAAAGAGCATTGTATTAGTAGAAATTTACTAATAACAATGCTTATTTTTTTGAAAAATAAAAAAAAATAAATCGCACTAGAACGAATGTTCTTTTTAGTATATAATAAATAATATCAAAACCTAAGAGGTGATAAAATGAAATTTGAATTAAAAGCACCGTTTGAACCTACAGGAGATCAACCTAAGGCTATTGAGGAATTAGTAAATGGACTTAATATTGGTAGAAAACAACAAACCTTACTAGGCGTAACAGGTTCAGGTAAAACATTTACAATGGCTAATATTATTAATAGAGTTCAAAAACCGACACTTATTATTGCGCATAATAAGACTCTTGCAGCTCAACTAGCTTCAGAATTTAAAGAATTTTTTCCAAATAATATTGTTGAATATTTTGTAAGTTATTATGATTATTATCAACCAGAGGCATATGTGCCTGGAAGTGATACTTATATTGAAAAAGATGCATCTATTAACGAAGAAATAGATAAATTAAGGCATTCTGCAACTGCTGCATTGACTGAGAGAAAAGATGTAATTATTGTTGCTAGTGTATCCTGCATTTACAGTCTTGGAGATCCTTTAGATTATAAAAATTTACTTATATCTTTAAGACCAGGGATGGAAAAAGATAGGGATGAAATAATAAAAAAATTGGTTGAAATTCAATATGATAGAAATGATATTAATTTTGTTAGGGGAACATTTAGAGTTAGAGGAGATGTGTTAGAAATATTTCCATCAAACTCATCAACAAATGCATTGAGGGTAGAATTTTTTGGAGATGAAATAGAAAGGATAACAGAAGTAAATGCATTAACTGGTGAAATCATTGGCAGACTTAAACATGGATTAATATTTCCAGCATCACATTTTGCTACATCACAATCTAAAATGGAACCTGCTATTTTGAAAATATCAAATGAATTAGAAACTAGGCTAAAGGAATTAAGAGCTGAAAATAAACTTTTAGAAGCGCAGAGATTAGAGCAAAGAACAAGATATGATCTTGAAATGTTAAAAGAAATGGGTTTTTGTAGTGGAATAGAAAATTATTCTATGCATATAAGTGGTAGAAATGAAAATACTAGACCATTTACTCTTTTTGATTATTTTCCTAAAGATTTTTTACTATTTATTGATGAATCACACGTTACTGTACCACAAATTGGTGCTATGTATTTAGGTGATAAGGCTAGAAAAACTACACTCGTAGATTATGGATTTAGACTACCTTCGGCTTTACAAAATAGACCATTAAAGTTTAATGAGTTTGAAACAATGATAAATCAAGTGATTTATGTTAGTGCTACACCTGGAAAGTATGAAAAGGCAAATGAAGAATTTATAGCAGAACAAATAATTAGGCCGACAGGATTATTAGATCCAATTATTGAATTAAGGAAAACTGATGGACAAATAGAGAATCTTTTAGGAGAAATTAAACTGCAAATAAAAAAAGGACATAGAACCCTAGTAACTACACTAACTAAAAGAATGTCAGAAGATTTAACTGACTATTTTAAAGAAATGAATTTAAAAGTTGCATATCTTCATTCTGATGTAAAAACAATTGAAAGAATGAAAATAATTAGAGATTTAAGACTGGGAGTATATGATATTTTAATTGGAATCAATTTACTAAGAGAAGGATTAGATCTTCCAGAGGTTTCATTAATCGCTATTTTAGATGCAGATAAAGAAGGTTTTTTAAGATCTGAAACATCTATGATTCAAACGATAGGTAGAGCTGCAAGAAATTCAGAAGGCAGAGTTATTATGTATGCAGATAAAGTAACAGGTTCTATGCAGCGGGCAATGGATGAAACTGCTAGAAGAAGACAAATTCAGATGAAATATAATAGAGATAATGATATCGAGCCAACTACAATAAAAAAAGATATTTATAAAATTATTGAATCAACTGTTGCAGAAGATGGTGAAAATTATAAAATAAATAAAAATAATAGAGATAAAGTTGAAATTGAAAAAGAAATAGCACAAAGAGAGTTTGAAATGTTTAGAGCTGCCGAGGAATTGAAATTTGAAAGAGCAGCTGAGTTAAGAGATGAAATAGCATTATTAAAATCAGAATTGAGGTAGAATATGGTTAATAAGTTAATTGTTAAAGGTGCAAATGAACATAATTTAAAAAATGTTGATGTTGAATTACCAAGAGATAAGTTTATTGTTTTTACAGGATTAAGTGGTTCTGGAAAATCATCACTTGCATTTGATACTATATATGCAGAGGGTCAAAGAAGGTACGTTGAAAGTTTATCATCTTATGCTAGACAGTTCTTAGGTCAGATGGAAAAACCAGATGTTGAATATATTGAAGGATTAAGCCCTGCAATTTCAATTGATCAAAAAACGACAAATAGGAATCCAAGATCAACTGTAGGAACGGTGACAGAGATATATGATTATTATAGACTTTTATTTGCTAATATTGGAATTCCACATTGTCCTAAATGTGGGAAAAGAATTGAAGCACAAAGTATAGATCAAATGGTTGAGAGTGTTTTAAATAATGAAGAAGGAACAAAAATTCAAATTTTAGCACCTATTGCAAGAGGTAAAAAGGGTCAGTTTAAAAAACAATTAGAGCAAATTCGTAAAGATGGTTATGTAAGAGTGAGAATAGACAAGGAAATATATGATATAGAAGAAGTACCTGAGTTAACTAAAACTAAGAAACATGATATTGAAGTAATTATAGATAGACTAAAAATTAGAGATAATATTAGAAGAAGACTCTCAGATTCTATAGAAACAGCCTTAAAATTAGCTGAAGGATTGGTACTGGTTCTAATTGGAGAAGATAAAGAAAATTTATTTAGTCAACATTTTGCATGTACGGATTGTGGTATTTCAGTTGAAGCTATTGTGCCTAGAATGTTTTCTTTTAATAGTCCGTTTGGTATGTGTTCAAAATGTAATGGTCTAGGTCATCATAAAAAAATTGATATAAATAAAATAATTCCAGATATGACAAAATCAATTTCAGAAGGAGCGATAGATCCATTTAGCAATAGCGGAGAGGAAACATATTATTATCAAATGTTTGAAGCAATGGCCAAAAGGCATAAATTTGATATAAAAAAACCCATTGGTGATGCACCTGAAATTTTTATGGAAGAATTGTTATATGGGACAGGAGAGGAAAAGATAAAATTTAATTTTAAAAGTCATTTTTCGGGAGATAGAGAGTATTTTGCTCCATTTGAAGGAATTGTTAATAATCTTGAAAGAAGATTTAAAGAAACTAATTCAGATTATATGATAGATAAAATAGGAACATATATGGAAGAAGTGAAATGTGATCATTGTAAAGGAAAGAGGCTAAAACCAGAAAGTTTAGCGGTAACGATTAATAAGATTAATATTATTGAATTAACGGAGTTATCAGTCAAAGAATCTATTGAATTCTTTAATGAAATTGACTTAACTGATAGAGAAAAAATGATTGCAGAACAAATTTTAAAGGAGATAAAAGCAAGATTAGGATTTCTTGGAGATGTTGGGTTAGGATATTTGTCGTTGTCTCGATCGGCAGGAACTTTATCAGGAGGAGAATCTCAAAGAATTCGATTAGCGACTCAAATAGGGTCTAGTTTAGTTGGAGTATTATATGTGTTAGATGAACCAAGTATAGGATTACATCAAAAAGACAACGAAAAATTAATTAGAACACTTAGAAATCTTACTGAAATAGGGAATACTTTAATAGTAGTTGAACATGATGAAGATACGATTAGGCAAGCAGATCATATTGTGGATATTGGACCAGGTGCAGGAATTCACGGTGGAGAAGTTGTGTGTCAAGGGGAGTATAAAGATATAATTAATTGTAAAAAATCAATAACTGGCAAATATTTAATTGGAGATTTAAAGATAGATATACCTAAAGATAGAAGAAAATTCAATGGGAAGAATATTGAAATAAAAAGAGCTAGTGAAAATAATTTAAAAAATATAGATGTAAAATTGCCTCTTGGAATAATGACATGTATAACTGGAGTTTCAGGATCGGGTAAGAGTAGTTTAATCAATGAAATATTATATAAACAAGTAGCTAAGACATTGCATCGATCAAAAGTTAAACCAGGGAAGCATAAAGAAATAAAAGGAATAGAAAATATTGATAAAGTTATAGATATTGATCAATCACCAATTGGAAGAACTCCTAGATCTAATCCAGCAACATATACAGGAGTTTTTGATAAGATTAGAGATGTATTTGCAACTACACAGGAAGCTAAAATGAGGGGATATAAAAAGGGTAGATTTAGCTTTAATGTTAAGGGAGGAAGATGTGAAGCTTGTAGAGGTGATGGGGTAAATAAAATTGAAATGCATTTTCTGCCAGATGTATATGTTCCTTGTGAAGTTTGTAAGGGGAAGAGATATAATAGAGAAACTTTAGAAGTGAAATACAAGGGAAAGAATATAAGTGATGTTTTAGAAATGAGTGTTGAAGAGGCAGTTTTGTTTTTTGAAAACATACCAATGATTCATAAAAAACTTGAAGTATTAAATGATGTAGGGTTAGGTTATATTAAATTAGGGCAACCATCAACTCAGTTATCTGGAGGAGAGGCTCAAAGAATTAAATTGGCAGCAGAATTGTCGAAAAGAAATACGGGGAAAACATTATATATTTTGGATGAACCAACAACCGGACTTCATATGGCAGATGTTCATAAATTAATAGATGTATTAAGTAAATTAGTAGATGCAGGTAATACGGTAGTTGTTATAGAGCATAATTTAGATGTAATTAAGGTCTCAGATTATATTATTGATTTAGGCCCAGAAGGGGGATCAGGTGGAGGAGAAATAGTTACTTTTGGTACTCCAGAAGAAATTGTTAAGTGTAGTAAATCTTATACGGGACAGTTTTTGAAAAATATTTTATAAACAGAAAAATTCACTAACAGATTAAGAAGATATTTATTCTTAATCTGTTTTTATTATGAAAGGTAATAAATAATTGATTCAAGGTGTATAATTATTTTAGGTGGTTTTACAATAAAGGAAATTTTCTAACAATAAATATTACTAAAAAGTAATAAATAAAAAATTAACATAACGATTGATAAAAATATAACAACGTGTTATTATGTAATCAATGTAAAACTGCTAATAAAAAAGAGGGGGCAAACGCATGCTTGAAATTCATGTATGTATAGGTAGTTCGTGTCACTTAAAAGGTGCATATCAAGTTATCAATGCTTTAAAAGAAAAAATTGAAAAAGGAAATTATGAAGACAAAATTGTTGTAAAAGGAGCTTTTTGTCTAGGACAATGTACAAAAGCAGTGTCTGTAAAAATGGAGGATGAACTTTTTTCTTTAACAGAAGATAAAGTTGAGGACTTCTTCAATAATGAGGTTTTGAGGAGGTTATAATTATGCCATGGATTAATTTTGAGAAAGGCAACTGTAGTGATTGTTATAAATGCTTAAGGGCATGTCCATCAAAAGCAATTAAAATTATTGATAATCATGCAGAAATAGTTGAAGATATGTGTATTGTATGTGGGCATTGTCAAACTGTTTGTCCACAGGGAATTATTAAAATTAGTTCTCGAATTGAACAAGTTAAAAATGCAATTGCAGAAGGTAAAACGGTAGTAGCTTCATTAGCACCTTCATTTGCTGGTGCATTTGATTTTAATAATCCTAGACAGTTTGTTACAGCACTTAAGAAATTAGGATTTTCACATATTGAAGAAACGGCAGTTGGAGCAGAGTATGTAAAAAAAGCATATGTTGAAGCATTGAATAGTGGAGAATATTTAAATTTTATTACGACTTCATGTCCTTCAGCAAATTATTTAATAGAAAAATACTATGGAGATTGCATTCCATATATGGCACCTTATATTTCACCTATGCTAGCACATGGAAAATTAATAAGGCACAAATATGGAATGGATACTCATGTTGTATTTATAGGACCATGTACTGCAAAGAAACACGAGGCAAATGATTTTCAACATAATGATATTATAGACGAAGTATTGACATTTGAAGAGGTTTCTAAATGGCTTAAAAGTGAATCGGTGGAGATGAAAAAACTTGATGAAACTGACTTTGATGCCATTGCATATAAAGGGGGCGCAGAATTCCCAGTTAGAGGTGGAATTTTGGGTTCATGGGAAGATGTTTGCAAACGACATGGATATGAATATGTTCAAGTGGATGGTGTTGATGCTTGTAAATGTATGTTAGAGGCTATGGAGAGCAAGGCGTTAACAGGTGTTTGTGTAGAGTTAAATATGTGTGAAGGGGCTTGTATGGGTGGTCCTGGAATGCCAGAGGATGCACCTAACTTTTATGTAAGAGAAAAAAAAGTTAAAGATTATGCTAAACAACAAGTTAGTTTAAAACAAGAACAACAGGATGCATTTGAAGATATTGATTTGCATAAGGTATTTATACCACATCAGGTTAGTTTGCCAGAACCGTCAGAAGAAGAGATACAAGAGATATTGCATTCAATGGGAAAATATAAAAAAAGCGATGAATTAAATTGTAATACTTGTGGGTATAGAACTTGTAGAGAAAAAGCAAAAGCCGTAGCGGCAGGAATGTCTGAAATATCTATGTGTTTACCTTTTGTTAGAAAAAAGGCTGAAAGTATTAGAAATATGATTTTTGGTAATAGTCCAAATGCAATAATTTTAATGGATGAAGATATGAATGTTTTGGAGATGAATCCTAGAGCAGAGATTATTTTTGCAATAGATAGTGAAAAAGCTAAAGGAATTCCAATTAATGCATTTATTGAAGGAGAGCATGTATCAGAAATAATTGAAAGCAGAGAAGAGGTAATTCATCAGAAAGTATTTATAGAAAATTATGGTATTAGAGTGTTTATGCATATGGTTTACTTAGATGCTGAAAAAGTATATATGCTTATAATGTCGGATATAACAGAGTCAGAAAAAAATGTTAAAGCTTTGACAGAAATGAAACAAAAAAGTTTAGATGCAGCCCAAGAAGTTATTGAAAAACAAATGAGGGTGGCGCAGGAAATTGCCAGTCTTTTAGGAGAAACAACTGCAGAAACTAAGTTAATATTAACTAAGTTAAAACAACTTGCTATGGAAGAGGCAGGTGGACAATAATGGATCTTTTTTTGGATATATCAGAAGATCATTTAAACAAAAAGGGTGAAGAATTATGTGGAGATAAAGTTGAATGGATTAGACAAGAGGACAACACAATAGTTGTTTTAGCTGATGGATTAGGAAGTGGAGTAAAAGCTAATATTTTAGCTACTTTAACTACAAAGATTGCGGCTACCTTATTAAAGGGTGGAGCAGGATTAAAAGAAACAGCGGATACTCTTGCAAAAACTTTACCAGTATGTCAAGTTAGAAAACTAGCATATTCAACTTTAGGAATGGTTCAAATTGATAATAATGGAATGGTTTATGCTGTTGAGAATGATACACCGCCAATGGTTGTAATTAAAGATGGAAAGTTATTTGAGCCTATTAGAAAAGCACTTACAATTAATGGACGTTGTTTTTATGAAAGTAGATTTAAACTTGAGATAGGTGACGTAATAATAATGATGAGTGATGGAGTAATTCATGCAGGTGTTGGAGGAGTGTTAAATCTTGGTTGGCAGTGGGAGCAAGTAGCTCAATATGTTGAAAGACAAGCCAGCAAAAGAAAATCTGCAAAGGGACTTAGCAAAGCGTTGTTAGATACATGTAATTGCTTATATATGGAAAAACCTGGTGATGATACAACTGTTTTAGCTATTAAAATGAGAGCGCCTGAAAGAATCAATATGTTTACAGGTCCGCCTGAGAACCCTGAAAATGATAGTGTTTTAATGAATGATTTTTTATCTGCTGAAGGGAAAAAAATAGTTTCTGGTGGTACAGCCGCAAAAATAGTTGGTAATGTTATTGGAGAAGAAGTAGAAGTTGAT
>Ga0193953_1000585_pt1 | contig 18943 bp, 17 predicted proteins | sample BB_4_MG_FD_140325 | JGI IMG/M metagenome (GOLD analysis project Ga0193953, IMG submission 140325) | Microbial mat bacterial communities from the Broadkill River, Lewes, Delaware, United States - BB_4_MG | ecosystem: Environmental > Aquatic > Freshwater > River > Microbial mats | place: USA... | reverse complement strand
TCCTTCTTTTGGATGACGCATTACAATAAGATCTGAATAACATGCAATAGTTTGAGTTGTATCAGCTAATGATTCACCTTTTGAAGTTGAAGAAGCTTTAGGATCTGAAAAACCTATCACTTGTCCACCTAAACGCATCATTGCAGACTCAAAACTAAATTTAGTTCTAGTTGAAGGTTCATAAAATAATGTAGCCATCAACTTACCTTTTCCCAATTCAGCATATTTAGCTGGATTTTCAACAATTTTTTCTGCAAAAGTAAGTATCTCGTCTAACTCTTGAAGATTAAAGTCATTTACTTCTATTAAATGTCTTCCCTTTAACATAAAAACACTCCTTTTCGGTCTCTCTGGACCAGATTAAAAGATTTTGGACAAAAAAAAACTTTCTGAGGACAGAAAGGTATTCGAAACACATTATACCTTTCTAGTATCTCGTACTAGTTTAAAGATATTTTATTACAAATAATCATACCATATATTTATAAAAAGTCAACAAATATTATTATTCTTTTTTCATTCGGCTTATTTTCCCATCTTCTATCATTCTTTCAATGTCTGCAACCGAAACACCAGTATCTCTATTTACTTCTCCTATTGTTGCGCCTGAATGACCATATAAATATTCTTTAACTATATAAAAAGATTTTCTATCAACTTCTTTACAATCCATACAAATTTTAGTTAAATCAGTTGATACAAACATTTTCCCACATCTTTTGCATGTCGTCTTAATTGCCATATTAATACCTCCCTTTAGAAATATACCCCAAATCATAAAATAAAAACAATTCTAACACGTTTGATTATATATTATTTATAATTTTTTTTCATTAACTATAGCAATTAAAATTAATATGACAATATTTTATAGCCTAATAATAAATATTCTAAATTTATTATTAGGCTATATTAGTTAATTTTATTTTCTATTAATTTTCTTTATTATAATTCATTTTCATAAACCAACTTAGGATTAGATACTTCTCCACAAAAAACTTTTTCAACATCATCACTGATTAAAATTTCATATTTTTCAGTAATAACTTGTGCACCTATACCACAATTGGAACTTAATTTTCTAGGTACAGGCATTAAATCGCAATCAATTTTTAATTTTTCACATTCCTTTTTAAATTTGATAGCTCCTGCATGTGTATAAAAAACAAATGTATACTTCATTATTTATTAACTCTTAAATAAATATATTCATCTGCTTCTTCAATTTTTGCGGAAAGATTTTGACTATCTAAAAATCTTATAATATTGTCTTTTGCGGTATTATTGTCAACTATTATTTCAAATTGACTTTCCTTTTTTTCTAATGCTTTCTTCACCATTAATACTGGTTGTGGGCATGACATACCACATGTATCTATTTTCATATTCTATCTCCTACCTCTCTTTTTTCAATATATTACTATTTATAATAGAAATAATTAATACAGCTACAAGACAAATAATTACAGCAATTTGACCATTAGGTGTTGGTCCATTTGGACTAGATGCCAATTTAAAGTTATGAGCAACTCCTGCACCAACAAACAATCCTAAAAATACTATACCCGAATCTGTATTTCCTTCTCCAGCTAATATTAACTGTCTTAGTGGACAACCTCCAAGTAAAACTGATGCCCATCCTACTAATATCATTCCAATAAAATTCCATAATCCATCTGAATGAGCAACTGGTTGATTAGCAAAAGTAAAAGCTACTCCATTTTTTAATACTAAATTTCCAATAAAAGAAAATACAATAATACTTAAAAATCCTAATAACAAATAGTTATCTTTGAACATGATTAAATCTCTAGTTCCACCTACCATACATAACCTTGTTCTTTGAGCTAGAGCTCCAACAACTAATCCTGCCAATAATGCCATCCATATTGGAGCTGCCATTGCTCCAGGTCCTTTACTTGAGAAAAATAAAAATGCCGGTGCTGCTAATAGTAGTATCAAAAGACCCACATTTACAATAGGGAGCACATGTCCATCTATTTTGCTAACTTTATAGTTTCTCTTAAGTGAAAACTCTTTATTTAAGAAAAATATTCCGACTGCAATACCTACAATAAATCCACCTAATCCAACTACTGCATTTAGATCTCCTCCGCCAATTCTTAAAACCATTCTTAGTGGACATCCTAAAAACATTAATGCACCAATCATAACCGCAATTCCTAAAAAGAATCTAGTAATTGGAGCAGAACCACCCTTTGATGAAAACTCTTTTTTGTAAATTGCCATTAGATAAGCCCCAACTATTAATCCAATTATCTCCGGTCTTATGTACTGAACTACCTCTGCCCTATGGAAACCTAACGAACCTGCAATATCCCTAATAAAGCAAGCAATACAAAACCCCATATTTGCCGGATTCCCAAATTTCACTAATATAGCGGCTATTAAACCTATTATGCCACCAGTTAAAATAATCCCCACCTTTTTATTCATGATCAACTCTCCTTTTTATAATTTCAAGTATATTTTAATTCAAAAAGTTATTATTGTCTTATTGTAATTATTTATACAAATAATGGATTTATAATTTTTATTAATAATGCCTTTATAAAAAAATTTTTTATTATAAAATATAAATAAGTACTTTATATTACTAAAATATTATTAAAATTGATTTATCATACTAGAAGCTTACTACTATTTATTTGTTAGGAGATTATAATGAATACATATTTTGACAACGCAGCAACTTCATTCCCTAAAGCTCCACATTTAGGAAATACACTTTCAACATTTATTGAAAACTCCAGTGTAAATATTAATCGTGGAACTTATAAAAATGCATATGACTTAGAAGAAAAAGTTTTTGAAACAAGAGAATTACTAAGTGAATATTTTGGCTTCGAAGATTACAAAAATGTAGTATTTACAAAAAATATTACCGAAAGCATTAACCTTGTTATTAATGGTCTTTTTGATTCTAATGACCATATATTAATTTCAAATTTTGAACATAATGCTCTAATGAGACCTTTAAATCATTTAAATGTTGAATATTCTAAGATTCCTTGTGATTCTCTTGGAAATTTTGATATGGATTTATTAAAAAAGAGTTTAAAATCAAATACAAAAGCCATATTTGTAACTCATGCTTCAAATGTAACTGGCACAATAATGAATATTGAACAATTATCAAGATTTGCACATAATAACAATCTTCTCTTTATCATAGATGCTGCTCAAACTGCTGGTTTATTAAAATTTGAAAAAAATATAGCTGATATCATTTGTTTTACTGGACATAAACATCTTTTAGGTCCTACTGGAATTGGTGGGTTTGTTGGCACTAAATCAATTCTCTCACAAATAAAACCCTTTATTTTAGGGGGTACTGGCAGTTTATCTGAACAAGAAATTCAGCCCACTTATCTGCCTGATAAATTTGAATCTGGTACACAAAATACCTTAGGAATTATTGGTTTAAATCATAGTTTAAATTATATTAATAACAAAGGAATAGACACTCTTGAGAATCATCAAAAAGAACTTTTGAAATATTTTTTAAATAAATTAAATTATTTTGAAAATTTAAATATACATGGCACACAATCTATTGATAATAAATGCCCTGTAGTTTCTATTTCATTTAAAGACTCTTTAGATCAGGGACTCTTTTCGTATTTTTTATCTGATAAGTATAATATCTCAATTAGATGTGGTTTACACTGCGCTCCTAGCGCACATAAAACTATAAACACATTCCCAACCGGCACAATGCGTTTTTCATTAAGCCCATTTCACCAAAAATCAGATATAGACTATGTAATTGATGCTATTTCAAAAGGTTTAAAAACACTATAACTATTAAGAATAATAGGTTAAATACCTATTCAAATTATCCGTATTTCAATGACGCTTTAAAAAAGAAAATATAAGGACTCAAAAGTTGGTTTCTGTATTAAACAAGAATCAACTTTTTTAGTCCCATTAATATCTGCGATTATTGAATATTTCAAATATAATATTTTAAACCTTTAAATATGAAAATTCGTTTGTCTGATAAAAAATTGTCTTAATTAATATTAACAATCCACTCTATTACATTATGGAAAAATTTTAAAATTTCTTTAAATAATATTGTGTAATTTCTTGTTTTTTCTTTCTTTTATTTCTTTTATCAAAATAGAATTCACAAAAAATATGTTTATTTTTATCATCTAATTTATTATATTCTATTATCAGTCCTGTTTCCTCAAAGAAAGTTATCATTTCTTCTCTATCTCGTTCAGGATTATAAATATATTTTTCGTTTATTTCTTGCACTGCTTTATTTTTTAGAATATATAGGTCTAACGTTCCATCTTTTTGCCTGCTCACTTCACAAAACTGATTCTTATCTCCAAGTTCAGGCCAATAAACATGAATTCCTTCTTCTATAACTTGAATCACTCTTTTTTCTTCCAAATCAAAGTAATATAATCTTTCTTCCTTTGTCTTTGGTGCACCTACTCTATCTCTAAGTTGAGTAAACATTAAAATTCCCGTATTTTTTATTTTTTCCTGTGACAAATATATTTCCTTTAAATTATACGGTGTCCAGCTAAAAGAGTTTCCGCTATTTTTAATTTTTCCATATTCTCCAGTCGAAGTATCATAATAGTAAACATCATTATTTCGAATAGAATAGCTCCAAAACACTCTAATTCCATCTGACCATGACGTTTCTACCCTAAAGGGAAGATTAATAGAAAATTTTATTTGATTTGCTGATAATTTGACAACATCCAACCAATATTCATTATTTTCTTTTCTTTTTTTTGTTGTATAACCATTATAGATTCTCGGTCTCTCATAAGGGGAATAATATAATTCTGCTTTTCCTAAATTTAGAATGTCCTCAGAGTATACGATTTTCCCTTTTTCTATTTCTTCCATTTCTCTTTTTAATGGTAAACAAAACAAATTTCCATCCATGTAATCTTCTAAAACATCAAATTCATACCAACAAAGATAGCCATCCTTTGCTGATAAATTTTCAAATCTAGTAGTTTTATATTCTGAATCTGCTACGCAACTTCTTATAATTTTTTCTTCCCCATGCAATAAATCATAGGAAACTATTTTAGCTTTTCTATTATCATCTTCTTCCAGCCAAATCAAATATTGATTCGTTGATTGCATCACTGGAATTTGAATATATTCATCTCTTTTAAAAGTTCTTAACTCTTCAACCGTTTCTTTTTTTAAATCTATTTTAACAAGAGAAAAGGACTTAAAAAAATCTCCTTCTTGTTTTTTACTTAACATAAAAAAGTATAAATACCCATCATCATAGACGGCACTTGCATGATGAACACGTCCCAATTGACTAGAGTTTAAGGGAAGTTTTGTTCTTTGTACTTCTAAATCATATTTTTCAAAAAATATTTTTTGTTCTTCGCTTCCAATGTCATATTTTTCGAATTCTCCATCCAATAAAATAAAATCGGATTCTCTCTCTAGTTTAATTTTCGAAATAAATTTATTCCCAATATCTATAGATTCATCCTTTTCCTTTTTACAAGAAGTTGTTACAACAAAAATCAATAAAATTAAAATAACAATTATTGCTCTGTTTTTCATACCTCTACTCCTTTTCTATCTCAATTAAGTTAGTTTTCTATATTATAAATCAAATATCGATTTCCTTCTTCTATATCATTAACTGACATATAAACATCTGTTGTGCTTTCCCATGTCTAGCAAAATATTTGTCATTATAATGTAGATCAACCAATTTAATTTCTCTATCCGTTCCATCTATTGCTTCGATGCTAATATAATGACAATATACTCTTCCTTTGTAATATTCTAGAGATTTTGTATGTGCATGAAGAATTGGAGGATATTAATATTTCAAACTGTCAAATATCATATCTGCAAAATCTGCTTTACTAAAATCATCATCTATTTGATCATAGATATAGTCATCCATTCCATAAAACATATAGTTTTTTTCATAAAATCACTCCTTTTATTTAAATTATAGCTTTAATGGGTATAATTGTCAATAATGTATAGGATTGTTGATTTAAAAGTGACAACCACTTAATAACATCTATGCTAATCATCAAGATGAAATCAAGCGCTCTGAACGAACATTATTTGAGTATATAGATAAATGCTATTTACCAGCTAGAAACATTCTAGTTGTGAGTATACAAAAAACACCTATAGAATGCGCCTTTTCACGTAGCGTCCATTCTATAGGTGCCGTTATAATATAACTCTTTTTATTTTATTGCATTAATAAATACAACTGAACTAATTAAAAACATTATTATAATAATTAAAAGCCTCACATCAAATATTTTTTCATTTCTTCCCTCAGATGTATTCTCTTCAAATTCAGAATTGTTTTGTTTTAGAATTTTAACCAAACAATAAAAACTAAGTACTAAAGAAAGTAATGCCATCAATGAGAAAAAAATCCAAGAAGTTGCATTTTGATAATTTCCTAAAATTTTCTGTAATGATGGAAACCATACATCCGAAAAGTGATCAGCACAAATAGTTATTGTATTATTTAACATATGCAAGATAATTGGTGCTATTATTGATTTTGTAAATCTAAGAACAATATATGCAAAAAATCCTATAAAAAACGTGTACATAAACTGATATGGATTCATATGATATAATCCAAATAACACACCACTCATTACCCCAGCTTTAATAAAATTCATTCTTTTATAATAATCTGCAATAATTCCTCTAAAAACTAATTCTTCACATATTGCCGGTGTAAAAGCTAAAATAAAAATAGATTCTCCAAAACTAAATCTACTTACATCACCAAATAATAGTTGATTAGGATCCCCAAAAAGAGCCATTCCTAGATTTGATAAAAATAAAATTAATGGTTGCATTAAAAATGAAAGAATTACAATCCAAAATAAAGATTTTACTTTAATTTTATTTAGAAGCAATATTTCCTTGGGATTTTTTTTTCTAATAAAAATCACAATACAAACTGGAATAAATAATAAAATATATTGCGAAGCTAAGTCAAATACTCTCTCTTGCAAAAATGCACTAAGTATTCTTGCTCCAAAAACTCCAATTATAAGTATCCACAACAAAAATTGATGTGCTCTTTTTACATTACGCATTTTTTTCTCCTTTTTTTACAAATTCTAAAGGAATTTTTTTATAAAAACCATTTGATTTAATATATTCTATTAAATCATAATATACCGGATGATTAGATAGAGTTATTGCATCTCCAACAATTATAAGTTTTCTTTTGGCTCTTGTAATAGCTACATTTAACCTTCTTAAATCGTTTAAAAACCCTATGTTTTTATCAAAATTACTCCTAACTAAAGATAACATTATAATATCTTTTTCTCTTCCCTGATATGAATCTATTGTATCTATTTCTACTTTCATTCTATCAAGCTGTTTTTTTAATAATACCTTTTGAGCTTTATATGGAGTAATAACTCCTATTTGTTCACTTAAAATATTATTTCTTAAACATTCTCCTACTAAATAACTTATATAATATATCTCTTCTTCATTATAGTAAGACTTTGACTCCTTAAATATAGCTTCTTTTATTTCATTTTTATTTAAATCATAAAAATGAATTGATTTATCTGAGAATCCATCAATTTTTAAGATTTTATTTTTTACACTTTCATCCGCAATTATTTTCCCTCTATAAAATTGTTTAGATGAAAATCTCATAATATCTTTATGCATTCTATACTGAATATTTAATATTTTCTTTAAATCTTCTCCATATATTCCTAATAATCTTTCAAAAAGAGATAAAGACAAACCAATTTCTTCAGCTTCTTTAGATAAAACAGTAGGAGGAAGTTGCTTTTCATCTCCAATTAAAATTGCTTTATCAGCTTTTACTAATGGAATCAATACTGAAGGTTCCGTAGATTGCGTTGCTTCATCTACAACTAAAATATCAAATTTTCTATTTTCTAATACTTCCGATGCGGCCGAAACATTAGTTGAACAAATAATATCAGCTTTTTTTAATAAATCTTCAATAATTTTTTGTTCTATCTCTTCAATTTTATTGAATTTAGGGTTTATCTTATGCTGCATCTCAAACCAAGGTTTCATTTCAAGTATTTTTTCTAGTGGAATTCCTCTTACAGTTTTATTTTCTTTAGATAATTCTAAAACTTCTTCCCCTGTAAGACCTCTTAAATATCTCTGATTTGGTTTTTTTAACTTACTTTGTTCTTTTAGTAAAAAATCTATTTCTTTATAAATATTCTTTTTCTCTTCATTTAGTGGATGTATTTCCATTTGAAAATCCAAACTATATATCTTTAATTCATCATTTATTCTTAAAGGATTTCCAATTCTAAGTATTTTTTTATTATGTTTAGAAATCTTATTTAGCAAATTATCAACTGCTCCATTTGAATCTGCTGTAGCTAAAACTCTCTTTCCTCTTTTTACATATTGCCTTATTATTTCAACTGCTGTAATTGTTTTCCCTGTTCCCGGCGGTCCTTGAATTAATGATACCTTATCAGTTTGAAGTGCAAAATTAACTGCATCCTTTTGAGAATTATTTAATGTTCTATTAAAGAAAAAATCTGCCTCTTCATCAGTAAAAGAAGGTTTTTTCTTAGAAAATAAAATTTTTTGCCAATCAGTTAAATACTCCTCGTCCCCCATTAAAGTTTGCAACGCTTCCTGCATTCTTTTATAAGTTAAATCATTAACATATAAATCCAATCTAAGATTTTTCCCTTTAGTATTTTTAGCTAGAGGTTCTGAAAAAGCAATATCAATATATTTTTCACTCTTTTTATATACCGTTCCCATTGGATTATTTGAATTTAAAGGATTTTTAGTTGAAACCATAATAACATCACCCTTTTGAAATTCATTTTCACATAATATATCATTACTCGCTTTTACATACCTAACAATAACATAATTACCAAAAAGCTTACCTTTCTTTCGGCCATTCATTTTAATTAATGCCCTGCCTCTTTTCTCACGTTCTTTCCCACTAATATTTTCAATTTCTCTTATATGCCTTTGCATCTCTTCTTTACGTTCTAATTCAATTAAAAGAGAAAACTTATCATAGTATATTTTATTATTAATTTTAATCACCCTTATTTTAAATGGAACTCTTTTATTTTTTTTACGTCTTATATATAGGTACCTACCTCTTATAGGACAATAGGAGCTCCTTTTTTAATTTATTTATATTATATACTCACTATTATATTAAATTATCCTTTTTTATGCTACAATAGTTCAAAAGAAAGGAGTGTTGATATGAATTTTAATACATATCAGTATGAAAGACCAAATTTTGAGTCTTTTAAACAAAAATATAATTCATTATTAAATTTATTTATTTCTTCTACAAATAAAGAGGCCTCTATAGAAGCTCTCAATTCTTTAAATTCATTACGAAACAATTGGGATTCTAAAGCTCAAATTGCGTTTATCCGAAATAGTATTAACACTAAAGATGAATTTTATGAAAAAGAACAAGCATTTTTTGACGAATATGGCCCACTAAACGCTGAACTTGACAATAAATACTTTAAAGCTCTTGTAAATTCAAAATTCGAACCTGATTTAGCCGAGCATTTCGGCGTTCAATTTATAAATCTTGCAAAGGCTCAACTTAAAACTTTTGATAGTTCAATAATTCCTGATTTACAATTAGAAAATAAATTAGTTAGTTCTTATTCAAAACTTATTTCATCAGGAACTGTTGAATTTGATGGTAAAACTATGCCTATTACCAAATTAGGGCCTTACATGGTTAGTTCTGATAGAAATGTTAGAAAAAACGCTCGAATTGCATCTGTAACTTTTTTTGAAGAAAATGAAGATGAATTTGACACTATTTATGATAAATTAGTTAAAATAAGAACTCAAATTGCTTTAAAATTAGGTTTTGATAGTTTTACTGAACTTGCTTATCTCCGTCTAGGTAGAACCGACTATGATAAACAAATGGTTTCTTCTTATCGCCAAAGTATAGTTAAACAAATCGTCCCTATTACTTCCACTCTTTATAAACAACAATGTGAAAGATTAGGTTTGGATAAATTGAAAATATATGATGAAAACTATAGATTTAATACAGGAAATCCGACGCCAAAAGATTCAGCCGATATTATGCTTAAAAATGGACTTAAAATGTATCAAGAATTATCTCCTGAAACAGGGACTTTTTTTGAAAAAATGCTTAATGAAAATTTTCTTGATGTGTTAAGTAAAGACGGTAAAGCCCCAGGCGGATATTGTACAATGATATCTGATTTAAAAATGCCATTTATTTTTTCAAATTTTAATGGAACTCAAGGTGATGTAGATGTTTTAACACATGAAACAGGACATGCTTTTCAAGCTTATCAAAGTAGAAATTTACAAATACCTGAATATAAATTTCCAACTTATGAGGCAAGTGAAATTCATTCTATGAGTATGGAATTCTTGACTTGGCCATGGATGAATTTATTCTTTGGCGAAGATACTGAAAAATATTACTATTCACATTTATCATCTGCTTTATTATTTATGCCTTATGGAGCTTTAATAGATCATTTCCAACACGATGTATACGCTAATCCTACTTGGTCTCCAGAAAAACGTAAAGAAAGATATAGCGAGCTTGAAAAAATATATCAACCTGATAGAGACTATGACGGAATAGATTATTTAGAACGTGGTAATCTTTGGGTTCGTCAAACTCATGTATTTATGGAGCCATTTTATTATATAGACTATACATTGGCTCAAATATGCGCTCTTCAGTTCTGGATTAATAATAATAAAGATAAGGAACAAACTTGGCAAAAATATTTAGATTTATGTTCATTAGGTGGAAGCAAATCATTTTTAGATCTTTTAAATTCAATTGATCTTTTATCTCCATTTGAACCAGAGTGTATATCTAATGTTGCTTGTGAAGTTAATAAATTTTTAGATAGTATTGATTCTTCAAGTTTTTAATAATTCAAATTTATTGAGATAGACAAATTCTAAAATTACAAAATAACTAATAAAAAATGATAATCATTTCATTTTTTATTAGTTATTTTTTTATAAAAATATTTATATTTACTTGCATTTCTAACCTTTATTTTTATAAGATAGTATGTATTGAGAGGAGATTTTTTTTGTTTGGATATATAACACCTTTAAAACCAGAATTAAAAATTAAAGATTATGAAGAATATAAAGCACATTATTGTGGTTTATGCTTTGGAATAAAAAAGAATTTAGGACAAACTCCACGTATTTTTTTAAGCTATGACATTTTATTTTTATGTCTATTTTTAGATGCTTTATCAATTGAAAATAAAACTACTTTTTCAAAAAAAAGATGTATAATTCATCCTTTTAAAAAAAGAATTGTAGCTAATTCAGATAAACTATTTCAATATGGAGCTGTATTAAATACATCTTTAGCTTATTATAAATGTTTGGATGATTTAAATGATGATAGAAATAAAATTAAGGCGTTTTTAAAATCTAGATATGCTAATATTTCTTATAAAAAGTCAAAAAATTTTAGTAATAATATTGATTCTAAAATCGAAAAAATGTTTATTTCACAAATTGAACTTGAAAAAGACAATGCCTGCCTTGATAAATTATCTGAACCATTTTCAGAGATGCTTTATCAATGTGTTTTAAATTTTGGAAACTATGATAATAATACCACTAGAATTTTAAAAGTATTTACTTATAATCTTGGAAAGTGGGTTTACATTTTAGATGCTTGGGATGATATTAAAAAAGACTTAAAAAATCAATCTTTTAATCCTTTTATTAAAAAAAGTGATAAAATTGATTTATATGAATCAATAATTATTAATGAAAAAGAAAGAGTTCTTTTTAATTTAGATTATGCTCTTAGTGAAATAATAAAATCTTTTGAATTATTAAAATTATACAAACACAAAGCCATTTTAGAAAATATAATATATTCTGGACTTTTTTACAGACAAAAAATGGTTTTTAACAAGGAGGAAATAAAAAATGAAAAATTATTATGAAATATTAGGAATTAAACCAGGTGCAAGTAAAGATGAAATTCGCTCTGCTTATAAAACTTTGGTTAAAAAATATCATCCAGATCAATATGCAAATAATCCTTTATCTGATTTAGCTTCTGAAAAACTTAAAGAAATAAATGAAGCTTATGATGCATTAACAAAAAATAGTACTTCTAGTGGAAATAGTAACTATAATCGTTCATACAGCTCTTCTAATAACAATTCTAATTCAGACTATCAAAATATTAGACTTTTAATTCAGCAAGGTAGAATTAATCAAGCAGAACAACTTCTTAATCAAAACCCAGCTCAAACAGCTGAATGGAATTACCTTATGGGAGTTGTATTTTTACAGAAAGGTTGGCATGATCAAGGCAGACAATATTTGCAAAGAGCCGTTCAAATGGAACCTACAAATTTTGAATATAGAAATACTTTAAATAGAATAAATACACAACGTCATACTGCTAGAAATTATAATTCACAAAATGCTGATATGTGCAATATTTGTGGTGGCCTTATATGTGCAGATTGTTTATGTGAATGTTGTGGAGGCGATTTAATTGGCTGTTGCTAAAACTAAAAAATTAGTTTTAAATGCACTATTACTTGCATTAATTATTATAAGTATGTATTCTCAAGCACTTTTGCAAACAGTAAAAATAACTTTAATTGTAATACCTAGCTTATTAATGGGTGTATCACTTAAAAAAACTGGATTTAGAAGTGCTATTATACTATGGATTTCTGCAAGTATTTTGTCATTTATAGTTGCTCCATATAAAATCAGTGCCGTATTATTTTTTATTTTTTTTGGTTTATACCCCATTATAAAAGATTTTGTTGAATCACATTTATCAAAAAAAATATCCTTTATAATTAAATTTATTTTCTTTAATATTTCGATGTTATTAATTTATTTGATATATATCTTATTAATTACACCTGCTTTTAATTTTCCAATTAATATTTTTTTAATAATTGGTGGCTTATATGTTGCATTTATTATTTATGACTATTTCTTTTCATTCTTTATTCAATGGTTATTAAGTCAAACATTTTTTAAAAATAGTAATTTAGAATAATATAACGACCTAATAAAAAATTTATTAGGTCGTTATATTATCTTTTTTAATATATTTTTTCTTAAATTCAATTTTGTAGTCATACATTTTTTTATCTGCCTTAGCTAACATTTCATTTGCCGATAACAATTTTCCTATACTATATTCTACAATTCCATAACTAATACTATATAAATAATCGTATTTCCCATTTACATTGATTTCATTAAATCTTTTATCAATCCTATTCATTAATAATTCTGCCTCTTTATTTTTTATATTAGGTAAAATTAATAAAAATTCGTCTCCACCTAATCTAGAAAATATATCTGATTTTCTAATTAAAGCACTTATTTCTTTTGTAATATTAATAAGAAATCTATCGCCTTCTTCATGCCCATAGATATCATTAACATTTTTAAGCCAATTAACGTCAATATAAACGATGCTTAAATGCTCTTTTTTTCTTTCAGCAATCTTAATGAATTGTTCTAAAAAAACAATTGCCATTTGTCTATTATAAATTCCAGTTAACGAATCATATTCAGCCATTTTTTTTAATACTATATTATTCCGATAATTTCGTTCTAATATATATTCCAAAAATAATGCAATAATCATACAAAATGTAGTACTATATATTATCATTAAATAAAAAAGTCTAATTGATTTTTCTTGTTTTTCAAACATATATGCTCTTTTTGCTTTTAATAGAATATACCAATCGTTTTTTAAATGAAATATTTTTTCATATGGTTTAATTTTATCAAATACAAATACTTTATCATCTATAGTACTTATTCCGCTCTTATTTAAACTTATCTTTTCCCACAACTCAGGATTAATATTTTGAACCCTTTCATTTTTTAACTCATCAAATAAAAATCCCCAAGTTTTATGACTTTCACTTATTAGATAATATCCTTGTAAATTTACTAAATCAAAGGAAATCTTAGACTTATCAATAAATAAATCTATATAGTCTAATAGATAATTAGCATTATAATTTAATATAATATAACCTACTTTATTTACTTCATCATATATTGGCAAAACAAATCTAATAATCGGTTTAAATGGCCTCTCAATCTCACCATTTTCTACATTTAAATCAATTTCACCAACATAAATTTGATTTCTTTTCAATTTCAAACTTTCTTTATAAAATTTACTTCCACCTTTTTTTTCTAAATATTTTTTCTCTAGTATTTCTACGTTATTATCATTTCTTTCAATACAAATTATTTCATTCCCATCTAAATCCAAATATCTTACTTTAGTATATATAGGTTTTAGATCCGAAAAAATAAATAGAGCTTTCTCTAAATCTTTTAACTTATCATTTTCTTCATCTAAAATATATTTATTTAAATATACATTCCCTTTTAAATACATTAAATCCTTAAAAACAAATTCCATTTTTTCACTAATATTTAATTCAATTTGCTCAATATCTTTAACTAATTCTTTCGTTAAATTATTTCTATCTAACTTAGTATTATTATCTAATAATATAAAGCAAATAAATAGGAAAATAATTTCAAGCAACACAAAAGTTATTATACTATATATAATATAATATTTTTTTTCTATATATCTTCCCATTTTTTTTATCATAATTACTTCTTTCTCTGCTAATAGTAAGTAGCATTTTAAAGATAATCATCCTCATCACTATCTTTAATAACAAAACCATATGCATTTTCATATGAATCTTCTTCATAATCTTCCTCTGAATCATCTTCAAATAAATCTTCTGATTCAGATTCAAGTAAAATTGTTTCTAATATTTCTCTTACACTCCAAGTTAAAGTTTCTTCATTTATTGCTGCAAATAATGGTCTATCCAATTCTGTTTCTTCAAATTCATTTAAAAATGCATCTATTGTTCCCTCTGCGCAATCATAAAAGAAAACAAACTTGCCCTCTATTGATAATCTATCTACTTGCTCAATTCCTTCTCCCTCAATTATTTCTTGCATTTTATGCTCAAGTAAGAAATTATCCAAAATAATAATATCTTGAATATCAAAATGAATCATATAATCTTCTAACAATTCAACTTCCTCATCTTCTAAACCATATGTCAATATTTTTGGATTTTCACCATTTTCCAAATCAAATGCATCTATAATATCCATAATTGTCCCCCTATTTATCTTCATTAATGTTATATTTAATATTTCCGTCTCTACCCTTTACTGTATCAGCTGAGTATATAGACGAAAGAACCGAATCCTCAGTACACTCTATTGCCATTCTAAAAACAATATCTATTTGACTATCACACAATCTTCTATTTTTTTCAAAAACATTTCCTTTTTTTACATTGCCTGTTGAAACACATAGAAAAATATCTCCGCTACCATTTGAAAACATTGTTCCCGTATGTGCCAATCCAATACTACACCTTTTGGCTACTCTATTTAATTGTCTATGCGATAATGGTATATCAGTAATCAATATATTTATCATAGAACCTTTATCTTGTTTATGAGGAATTTCAGAATTTAGTATATCCTCATCATAAAATTTTTCTCCTAAAATTCTAAAGTCTTTTTTTAATCCCATATTTGTTAAACTAAGTGTACCAACTGTAAATATTTCACCATCAATTTCAGTAACTCTTGAAGCAGAACCAATGCCACCTTTCATTTGATAAGCACTCATTCCTCTACCTGCGCCAACACTTCCTTGCATAAAATCTTTAGAGGCATTTTCTAATGCTTCATTAACATCTTTAGGCCTAATATAAAACCTTTGTATATCATTTAAATACCCATCATTACACTCAAAAACCACTGGATTAATTGTCCCTTTTGATTTGCCTCTTTCTGGATCTATTTTTAGTAAATTTTCTATTAGGCCTTCCATTACAGCTGGTACACTATATGTATTTGTTAACATTATTGGAGTTTCTAATTCTCCTAATTCATTTAATTGTATTAATCCAACACTTTTTCCAAAACCATTAAACACAAAGGCTGCGGCTTCATATCTATAAAATGGCTGATTAGGTAAAGTTATTGCAGTAATTCCTGTTTGAATATTATCTAAATCAAATGTTTTATGACCTACATTAACTCCCTTTACATCTGTAATTAAATTTCTTTCGCCAGTTTTAAAAGATCCAATTTTTTTATTATGCATATCTATTCCTCCATTAATTTATATTTTTATTATAACAACAAAGTATTTATTTTGACTATTAATATTTTAGAAAATAAAAAATAGCAGTTACCTGCTATTTTTTCTTCGCCATTCGCTTAATTTGCATCATTTCATCTTCAAGCTTTGATATGCGACGTTGTATTCGATAAAACATCGGCATATAGGCAATGACAACGACAATCATCCATTCAAAATTGCCCATCTTGTCACCTCCACTTCTGTCCTAATTTTATCTTAAATTAATAAATAATTCAATTATAGATTAAATAATCTTTTATTCTATTTTAAACTTATTAGTTTCATCTCTTAAATTTTTTGCAATTTCACTAGTATTATTACCATGATTAGCTATCTCCTCTATAAAAGCAAGTTGTTCCTCAGAACTAGAAGAAATTTCTTCAATATTTTGTGAATTTTCTTCTGATATATTTACCATTTTATTTACTGATATTACAATATTGCTTTTCCTTTTATTCATGCTAAGTGCATTTTCATTCAATAATTTCATATTTTCAAGCAAATTCTGTAATTGTGATTTCATATTCATAAATTTATCTTTTGCTTGTTTAACTTCATTAACTTCACTTTCCAAACCAATTGCAACTTTTTCCATTTCTATTACAGCTTCTTTAGACGCTCCTTGAATTTTTTCAATTAAATTTCTAATATCTGACGTTGCTGAGCCTGTGTTTTCCGCTAATTTTCTAATTTCTTCAGCTACAACTGCAAATCCTTTTCCTGCCTCTCCAGCTCTTGCCGCTTCAATACTAGCGTTTAATGCTAGTAAATTTGTCTGATTTGCTATTTGTTCAATAATATCAATTATTTGTTGAGTTTCAATAGCATTTCTATTTACCTCTTCAATTGTTTTGGTTGCTTTTTTACTATCTTTATTTCCTATAATAACTTGGTTATTTAAATTCATCATAGAATTATATCCATATTCAGCTGATGACATACTTTCCTCTGTTTTTTCTTTGACATTAGAAATAAATTCTAAAATTCTATTTATTTCTTCTGATAAATTATCCATAATACGCTGAATATTAATAATTTCTTCAGTCTGATTTCCACTTTGATTAGCAATTCTAGCAATTGCTTCTGTCACCTCTTCATTAATTTGATGCGCCTCTGTAATCATTTCTTTTAGATTTTCAGCAGATTCCATTAATATATTAGAATTATTTATTGAACCTAACAAATATTCACCTAATCCTATTTGCATATCATGAATTCCAAGTGCCATTTTTCCAACTTCGTCTTTCCCTTTATAATAATTAGGATGAATTTTTTGTGTGAAATCTCCTTTTTTAATACCATTTAAATGTTCAACCATTCTATTAATTGGTTCAAAGCTTTTATTTAAATATATTAAAATAACTATTAATCCAACAATTAAAATTAACACCGAGACACTTAATACTTTTATTAACATCTCTCTATTTGCATTTTTATATGCCTCTATTGATAAACCAATAACAATGTATTGTACGTTTCCGCTTTCATCTTCAACTAATAGACACATCTCAAGTACTTCTTTTTTTAGAATATTATCCTTAGTATATCTTGATAAATACTGGTCTTTATTTAATAAATTAGTATTTATAACATTATTATAATTTTCATATCTTTCTAAATCTTTTCCTATAATAGGGCTAAAATTATTGTCTAATACATTTGCATACTCTATTTCATCTTGATTTTCTGCATTTATTAAAATAGTCTCTAAATCTATCTTAGCAATATTAGCAGGCGCTTCAATACCAAGTTGAAAACTTAACCTATCATTGAATTTAAACCCACTATACTTATAACTTTTATTATCATTTAAACTAAATCTAATATTTTCTGTATAACGGGTTTTTTGATTATTTAATACCTCGTAAAAATCATGATTTTCTTTGTATTTATATCCAATATTTCCTTTGATATTTGAATTTATTATTTCTTTTTTATTATTATCTACTAAATTTATTTCAGCTAAGCCCATTTCTTTAGATAATTTAATTAATAAATCATCATCAATATTAATATACTTATTTATATCAAAATAATCCGATATACGTTCTTCTGCATTAATAATAAAATTTTCAGCCATATCATTAACACTTTTTCTATTATCTATTTGCATCTTTAAATTGCTAGATACTTGAAAACCATAACATTCAAGCTGTTCCTTCGCACACTTACTATTTTGAATTAAAGTTATAATAGAACTTATAACCATTGAAGAAAAAAATAGAATAATTGTTACTACCAAAATCCGAGTCTTAATTGTTCTTTTTCTAGGTTTCTTTATTTTTGCTTCATTTAAATTTTTTTTCATAAACTACCCTCCTTATTATCGTCCTATCCAGTATAACGCTTAGATAAAACTACTGTCAATTTATAGAAAGATTAATAATCATTACTTTTTTTACATATATATCCCATATTGTATACTATATATTTATTGTGCTTTTTAGCATAATAAAAGGACGAAATATTTTTCGTCCTTTCTATTTATTAATTATTTTTTAATTTTCTTAATTAAATTCTTATCTAAAAATTCTAAAATTCCATAAAAAATTATTGATGTTAATATCATTACAATAAAGGTTCCAACGCTATTATTAGCACTCTCATATCTCTCTATAAATACAAAATATACATATTTAAGTGCTAAAAATGATAAAACTAAATTAATTATTG
>Ga0193953_1000582_pt1 | contig 18959 bp, 18 predicted proteins | sample BB_4_MG_FD_140325 | JGI IMG/M metagenome (GOLD analysis project Ga0193953, IMG submission 140325) | Microbial mat bacterial communities from the Broadkill River, Lewes, Delaware, United States - BB_4_MG | ecosystem: Environmental > Aquatic > Freshwater > River > Microbial mats | place: USA... | reverse complement strand
GACGTTCAGCTTCAGCCTCATCGAAAGCACCTTTTTTAACACCTTCTAACAAGTGTTTTTTCATCATCACGCCCTTGTAGGACAAAATTGCTCTACAAGTATCAGTAGGTTGGGCACCATTGCCAAGCCAGTTTAAGGCTTTGTCAAAGTTAAGGTCGATAGTAGCAGGATTAGTGTTAGGGTTGTACGAGCCAATCCTTTCAATATACCTGCCATCTCGTGGCGCCCTGCTATCAGCTACCACTATGTGGTAGTAAGCATACCTCTTGCGTCCGTGTCTTGCTAATCTAATTTTTACAGCCATTTTGACTTTAAATTAATTTGTTAAACAACCTACGATTATAAAATTCGCGGCTGCAAATATACAGCTTATTTGCTGAATAATAAATTAAAAGCCTAAAAATATCATTTCCAATTCTTAGAGTCCGGATCCGATACGTTGTGAAAAACCAATTTGACCAAATGACGTTTTCCTTTAGGCAATAATGATAACTTTGTCCATCCGTTTTATATAATCTGCTGTTGCAATGTTTTTAGTCTTTGATACCGAAACAACCGGCTTACCTAAGAAGTGGAAAGCGCCATTAAATGATTTTGATAATTGGCCCCGTATGGTCCAATTAGCCTGGCAATGCCACGATTTAGAAGGTAACTTGTTATTTGCCAAAAATCATGTGATTTTTCCGGAAGGTTATACTATTCCGGATGAGGTGGTCAGTGTGCACGGCATTACGACGGAGATTGCCCGGGAACAAGGTATTCCTCTGCAAGAGGCTTTAGAAGATTTCATAGCGGATGTTAAGCAGTCCAAATTTGTGATTGGTCACAATATTGAGTTTGATATTAATATTGTGGGGAGTGAGTTATTGAGGTGCGAGATGGAGGAGATCATGACAAAAGCTCCTCAGCTCTGTACTAAAATTGAAAGTACTGAGTATTGTGCCATTGTCAATAAGCGGGGAGGGTTAAAATGGCCAACATTAACTGAGTTACACCTCAAGCTGTTTGGCGTGCCCTTTCAGGAAGCACATAATGCGGCAGCTGATGTGGAAGCAACCACACGCTGTTTTTTGGAGTTAATCCGGGTCGGTGGTATATCTGCTCAACGTTTGCAAATGACCGAGCAGGGCATCGAAGCGTTTCGTCAGAATAATCCTGATGTTATTCAACCAGCGGGCATTGAGTTTGAATCTTTCAAGGTCAATGAATTTCATGATATTTCTATAGAGGAAGAGGAGCGAAAACAAGCTCAGGCAGCTACCAAAGGAGAAAAAATGCCTTTTGTGCATCTGCATGTCCACTCTCAATATTCCATTCTGGATGGAGCCGCTAAAACAGCTGCCATTGCCGCCAAGGCTAAAGAAGATGGTATGCCCGCTGTGGCTTTAACCGATCATGGTGGTATGTTTGGTATAAAAGAGTTTCATGTAGCATGTAAAAAGGCGGATATTAAACCCATTTTAGGGGTGGAGGCCTATGTGGCGCGGCGTGGGCATTTGCGAAAAGATGACAAGACTGATGCGTCAGGACATCATTTGGTCATGTTGGCTAAAAACGAAATCGGTTATCGCAATCTGATTAAAATGGTTTCCGTTGCTCATACCGCTGGGATGTATTATAAACCCAGGATTGATAAGGAATTGTTAGAGAAATATCATGAAGGGGTTATTGTGAGCAGTGCTTGTCTGGGAGGCGAAGTGGCTCAGCACATCATGAATGGAAATTTCGACAAAGCAAAAGAAACCATTTCCTGGTATAAGAATGTGTTTGGCGATGATTATTACCTGGAGATGCAGCGTCACAAGACGGATGATCCGCGTTTGAGAACAGATGTGTGGGAAAATCAGGTGAAAGTTAATAAGGTTATTCAGGAGCTGGCAAAAGAATTAGGCGTTAAAATGATTGCCACTAATGACAGTCACTTTATTAACCGTGAAGATGCTGAGGCGCACGATGTGTTGGTGTGTTTAAGCACTGGCCGGGATTACGATGATCCAACCCGGATGCGCTATACCAGGGAAGAGTGGTTCAAAACCACACAGGAGATGAATGAATTGTTTGCAGATGTTCCTGAGGCGCTTGCTAACACGGCAGCTATTGCTGAAAAAGTCGAGTTTTTTGAATTGGATTCAGCACCAATTATGCCTGATTTTCCTTTGCCAGAGGGATTTGAATCAGAAGCGGATTATTTACGCCACTTAACGATTGAGGGAGCAAAAGTACGATATGGTGATCCCATTCCAGAGGATTTTCTGGAACGGATTAATTTTGAATTGGATACCATTATTAAAATGGGATTCCCGGGCTACTTCCTCATCACACAGGATTTTATCAACTGGGCCAAGGATAATGGGGTTTTGGTAGGACCTGGTCGGGGTTCTGCTGCCGGAGCAGCGGTGGCCTATTGTACAGGTATTACCAATGTGGATCCCATCAAATATGATTTGCTGTTTGAGCGTTTTCTAAATCCTGATCGTGTGTCCATGCCCGATGTCGATATTGATTTTGATGATGATGGACGACAGGCAGTTTTAGATTTTGTAACCGAAAAATATGGTCAGGACAAAGTAGCGCACATCTGCACTTTTGGAACCATGGCCACAAAAAGTTCCATCAAAGATGTGGCGCGGGTGCTTCGTCTCGATTTGTCTGAGGCTAACCGCTTAGCTAAAATGGTGCCCGAAGCACCTAAAATGAATTTTAAAAAGGCCTACAAGGAAGAGCCTGAACTATTAAAAGAGAAAGATTCGCCAAACCCCTTAATTGCCAAGACAATTAAGTTGGCTGAGGCTTTAGAGGGATCGGTACGTCAAACAGGTGTGCATGCTTGTGGTATTCTGATTGGTAAAAATCCGCTGGATCAACACCTTCCTGTTATGCCTACGAAAGGTGAGGAATTATTAACTACTCAATATGATGGACGTTTCGTAGAAGATATCGGTTTGCTGAAGATGGATTTCTTAGGTTTAAAAACCTTGTCCATCATAAAGGAAGTGTTGGGCAATATCAAACTTTCCAAAGGTCTTGATATTGACATAAACTCGGTGTCCTTGGAAGATGAAGAGACCTTCCAGCTGTTCAGTCGGGGCGAAACTACAGCGATTTTTCAGTTTGAGTCGCCTGGAATGAAAAAACATTTACGAGCCCTTCAACCTAACCGGTTTGAGGATCTGGTAGCCATGAATGCCCTTTACAGACCAGGGCCGATGGAATATATTCCCTCCTTTATTGCCCGTAAACATGGACGTGAAGAAATCGAATATGATCACCCAATGATGGAGCCTTATCTGAAAGATACTTATGGTATTACCGTGTACCAGGAGCAGGTGATGCTTCAGTCACGAGCGCTTGGCGGCTTTACCCGTGGTGATTCAGATTCTTTGCGTAAAGCGATGGGTAAGAAGATTATTGCCATGATGGATAAACTTAAGGAGAAGTTTATCAAGGGATGTCTCGAAGGTGAGGAATTCATGGCCGGGTGTAAAGATTCACCCAAGAAACCGGAAGATCTCATTGATAAGATTTGGGGTGACTGGGAGGCCTTTGCCAGTTATGCCTTTAATAAATCTCACTCGGTCTGTTATGCATATATTGCTTACCAAACGGGATTTCTTAAAGCCCATTATCCGGCTGAGTTTATGGCGGGGGTACTTAGTCGTAACCTGAGTGATATTACTAAGATCACTAACTTCATGGAAGAGTGTCGTAACATGGGGATGGCCGTGTTAGGTCCTGATGTGAATGAAAGTTACCGTAAATTTACCGTGAATAAAGAGGGGGCGATTCGGTTCGGAATGGCTGGAATTAAAGGTGTTGGTGAAGGTGCAGTAGAGGCTATCATTAACGAGCGGGATAAAAATGGACCATTCAACGATGTGTTTGATTTTGTGGAACGATTACCGCTCACCACTGTGAATAAGAAGAACCTGGAAGCCTTAGCTTATGCCGGGGCCTTTGATAACCTGGGAGACTATCATCGAGCCCAGTTTTTTGCTCCTTTACCCAATGAGGATACTGTCTTTATTGAGAACATCATTCGGTATGGAAATAAATACCAGGCGGATAAAGCAAATACGCAAAATTCACTTTTTGGGGCTTTAGATGGTGGTATTGAGATTAAAAAACCAGATATTCCGGTTTGTGAACAGTTTTCGACCATTGAGGCACTTAATAAAGAAAAGGAATACATTGGGATCTACTTATCTGCTCATCCTTTGGATGACTATCGCTTAGAGTTGAATAATTTTATCAGTACGCCGCTCAAGAGCCTTGAGAATTTAGAGACATTGAAAGGCAGGGATGTTTCCATGGGTGGTATGGTTGTTGGGGTGCGCATGGGTACCACCAAAAAAGGTAATCCGTTTGCCATAATGACCATGGAAGATTATTCCGGATCTTTTGAATTTGCCTTCTTTGGAACCGATTATACGGACTACTTGCCTTTTATGCAAGAAGGATTCTTTTTAATGATAAAAGGAAAGGTACAGCCAAAGCGATATAATCAGGAGGAGATGGAGGTGAAGATTCATCACATCTCGTTCTTAAGTGAACTGAGGGATAATCTTGTGACTTCTGTGACGCTGAAAGTACCTATTTCGGCAATTACACCTGAATTGGTAACCGAGTTAGCCGATATTTCGCAATCGGATGAAGGAAAAGTGATATTGAAATTTGTGATTTTTGATGCAGAAAGTAAAAATTCTGTACAACTTTTGTCGCGCACTATGCGTTTGAATCTCACGGATGACTTTGTTAAATATATTGAGGAACATCCTCAAATAACAATGAGTCTCGGGTAAGGATGAAAGGAACTGATTGAAATCCTTTCTGCTAATATGAAAAAAAGTGTAAATTTGAATGTGTCGAAGGTTTTTTTGATACCTTTGTTCGGACACTCTCGATAATTAGTTGAAAATATTAATATTATTTAAGTAAAAAAGATTTGCTATGTTGATCGAAGTTACTGATGCCAATTTTGAAGAGGTAGTATTGAAATCAGATAAACCTGTATTGGTTGATTTCTGGGCTGAATGGTGTGGACCATGTCGTATGGTTACCCCTATTGTAAAAGAATTGGCAGAGGAGTACGGTGATAAAGCCGTAATTACTAAAATGGATGTAGATAGTAACCCTGGAACATCTGTAAAGTTTGGTATCCGCAATATCCCTACAATCCTGTTCTTTAAGAATGGTGAGGTAGTTGATAAACAAGTTGGAGCAGTTCCAAAAACAATCTTGGCTTCAAAACTGGATGCGCTTTTGTAGGCTTTGAATAAGAAATTTATGGGCTGTCAACAATTTTGTTGACAGCCTTTTTTATATCCCGAATAAAAACTATCCCAATTAATTTTATTATGAAACATGTTTTAATGCTTAGTCTGGTCGTGTTGATCGGATTATCGGGGTGCCAGTTTTTTGGCCCGCAAAAAAAAGTGGTAACAACAAGTGAATCAAAAAATGACAGTACTATTGTTAAACAAAAACATTTTAATGATGATCCCACTTCCCCAATTGAATGGAAAGTAGGGATGAAGAAGACGCCTGAAGGCACTTATGTACGTCATGGCGAAAGTGTGAGGTTTACCAAGTCGGGTAAACTTGCTGAGAAGATAATCTATAAGAATAACAAGAAAGAGGGCGTTCGTTTAACGTATCATTCAACAGGTAAGGTCTATAAAGAGCAGCCCTATGTAAATGGACGCTTGGACGGTATTTGTAAAAGATATGACCGGGAAGGGAAAATTACTGCGGAGTATCCTTATAAAAATGGATTACCAGGTATTGGTCTTATTGAATACACTAACTTGGGTAAGGCTCGTGCGAATCCCGTCATTAGTATTCAAAAAGTAGATAATATTAAAGCGAACGGAACTTATAGCTTGAGTTTATCACTGAAAGGAGATGGCGTTAAACGTATTAAATCAGTGGAGTTTTTTGAAGGTAAATTGGTGGAAGGAAAATATTACCATAAAAATTTGACGCCAATAAAAAATACATCCAGTAAAAAGGGCGAGTTTACGATTAATGTCCCCAAAGGATATCAGGTGAATAAGAATCTTAATATTATCGCCGTAGCAAAAACGACCAGTGGTTTGAAATTGATTCTTCAGAAAACGACTTCGGTCAATGTTCGGGGAGTTTAGGTTGATTTAATAACCCTTTCTGGGGCGAAGTATAAAATGAAAAAGGGATTGCTTAGATGAGCAATCCCTTTTTTTAATAGTAAGATTATTTTTATCCCAGTATCATCCCAACAATAGTGGCTGATAGTAATGATGCCAAGGTTCCTGCCAAAAGTGCGCGCATGCCAAACTGTGATAGTAAGACGCGTTTTTTCGGTGCCAATGACCCAATGCCGCCAATTTGAATACCGATGGATGCAAAATTGGCAAATCCACATAATATATAAGTTGCCATGATGATGGATTTATTACTGACAAACGCACTTGCTGCCTTTAACTCAGCCAGACTTACATATCCGATGAATTCGGTCATGATAAGCTTTTCTCCCAATACACGGCCTACCAGATCAATGTCTTCTGCCGGGACACCGAGTAGCCACATGATTGGGGCAAAAGCATAGCCTAAGATGAACTGAAGTGATAGTTTGTTATATTCCCCCCCGGTCAGGCTGGCAATCGATTCGTTTAGCGTCGTCCAGTCGCCAATTTTCAGGAAGATGTAGTTAATCATCGCAATGAAAGAAATGAATACCAATAGCATCCCTGCTACATTCACAGCTAATTTAATACCTTCAGTGGTGCCATTAGAAATCGCATCCAAGACATTTTTTCCAATTCTTTCTTTTGTCACTTCCACATCTTTCTGGATAGTTTCTGTTTGCGGAATGAGAATTTTAGAGATAACAACGACTCCTGGTGCAGCCATAATGGAGGCCGCCAAAAGATGCTTGGCATATATCAATTCCTGTGCCGGATCACCGCCTCCCAGTACTTTTATATACACTGCCAGAACTCCCCCTGCAAGTGTTGCCATACCTCCGGCCATCACCAAAAGAATTTCTGAACGATTCATTTTTTCCAGATAGGCTTTTATCATTAAGGGCGACTCTGTCTGTCCTAAAAAGATATTTCCTGCCACTGATAAACTTTCTGCTCCGGAAAGGCGCAGTAACTTTGTTAAGCCTAATGCTAAGATGTAGACTACTTTTTGGATGATTCCAAAATAGAATAATACACTGGTTAACGCTGAGAAGAATATGATCGTAGGTAAGATCGTTATTGCAAAGTTAATTAACGGAGATTCAATGACTCCGGTTCCAAAACTTTTAAATAGAAATGCAGTTCCAGCCTCAGTGAATCCCAGTACTTTAACGAATATCTTCCCAATGAAGTCAAAAAAGTATTGTACAAAAGGGACGTATAAAATAGATAAGGCCAGTATTAATTGTATGGCCAGGCCAGTGGCGACAACTTTCCAGGAGATAGCTTTGCGATTAGAGCTAAATATCCAGGCGATGGTTACTATTACAACCATACCCAGCAAGCCTCTTAATAAATTTAAAAAGCTGAATCCAGAAGAATTTGTACTTAGGATTTGTTGAGCTGTTTCAGGAGCCTGAGCTAAAATAACTTGCCCCACTAAAACGGCTGATAGGGTTAGAATAAATTTCTTCATGTGTGTCTGTTAAAAAAATAGCAGTGCAATATTGCAGAAATTAGTTCAATCTGCAAAGCACATGAAGAATAGTATTCATAATTTATTAAATTATTCGCGGGAATTTATCTCGTCACGGATATTGGAAGCTCGTTCATAGTCCTCATCTTCAATGGCTTTTTGAAGGAGTGTTTTTAATTCGTCAATGGTTTTAGAGCTGTATTTTGTACTGTCTGGTCGAGCGGTTAGAGTTGCTTTTTCTTCTTCTTCTTTTTTGTCGAAATCAAGCACAATGCCTGCTTTTGCAATGATTTCTTCATAGGTGTAGATGGGACAGCTAAAGCGAAGTGCCAGCGCAACGGCATCCGAAGTGCGCGAGTCAATATTAACAATTTCTTCTCCTTTTTTACAAACCAACTCTGAATAGAAAATGCCCTCTTCCAGTTTATAAACGATTACTTCTGTAATTTCAATATCAAAGGTCTTGGAAAAATTCAGAAACAGATCATGAGTGAGGGGGCGGGGTGGTTCTAAACCCTCCAGTTTAATAGCTATAGATTGAGCTTCAACGCCACCTATGATGATGGGGATCCGTCGTTCGCCTTCTTCCTCTGACAGAACCAATGCATATGCACCGGACTGTGTCTGACTGTATGATAAACCAAGAATGTTAAGCTTGATCTTATTTTTGCTCATAATTGCCTGTTACATCATCTGCCTCCCCTGAATCAGGAGCAATGGATTATAAATATGTGTACTGTTATTTAATAGCACCCTAAAAACAAATATAGTGAATACTTTCCAAGAATCAGATTTTTCAGCCTTAAATAATCAGCTTCCTAATTTGTCTTTTTTGGCCTAAAAAACTAATTTTCAACTTAAGTGAATGCGTTTTTGTTTGGGGGAGAAATATTTTTTCTCTACTTTTGCACTCCATTGAATTCCGTGGGGTAGAACAAGAGACTTTTAAACGGGTCCACCTCCGGAAACAAACCATAAAATTTTGGTGACATGTACGCAATTGTTGATATTGCTGGACAGCAGTTCAAAGTAGAAAAGGAAAGAAAAATTTTTGTGCACCGTTTGAGTGCCAACGAAGGAGACACGGTTGAATTCGAGAAAGTACTTTTAACTGATAACGAGGGCGATGTAAAAATCGGAGCTCCTGTATTAGAAGGTGCAAAAGTAACAGCGAAAGTTTTATCACATGTGAAAGGTGATAAAGTAATCGTATTCAAAAAGAAAAGACGTAAAGGTTACAAGAAGAAAAACGGACATCGTCAGTTCTTTACTCAAATTCAGATTGAAGAAATCCAAGGTTGATAACTCAAAAAAATTAAATAGAGATGGCACATAAAAAAGGCGTCGGTAGTTCCAAGAACGGTAGAGAATCAGAAAGTAAACGACTTGGAGTGAAAATTTATGGCGGTCAGAGCGCCAAAGCAGGGAATATTCTTGTGAGACAAAGAGGTACCCAGCACCACCCAGGTGAAAACGTAGGTATCGGTAAAGATCACACGTTATTTGCTTTGATTAATGGAACAGTTGAGTTTCGTAAAAAAAGAAACAACAGATCTTATGTATCAGTAATGCCTTACGCAGCTGAATAAGATCATTGAAAAACACTATAAAATCTCCTGATTTTGTTACTTTCGTAATGATTTCAGGAGTTTTTTTTTACCCCATATTAATTGAAGGAACATGTTAACTCTAAAATTCATTCAAGAGAACAAGGATGAAGTCATCCACAGACTGAAGACTAAAAACTTTGATGCAACAACAATTGTTGAAGAGATTATTTTATTAGATAATAAGCGACGTCAAACCCAGACTGAGTTAGAGTCTCTTCAATCGGAAATGAATAGTTTGTCTAAGGAAATTGGACAGTTATTTAAATCGGGGAAGGCGGAAGAGGCCAATCAGGCTAAAGCCCGCACAGGTGAAATGAAAGAGCAGATTAAAGAGCTCACCGGTAAGATGGAGGATATTTCCTCGGCTTTGCAGGAAGAGCTGGTACAGTTGCCTAACTTGCCTCACACATCTGTTCCTGCCGGTAAAGGTGAAGATGACAATGAGGTTGTTTCAGAAGGAGGCCTGATGCCTCAGTTGCAAGATGCTGTTCCGCATTGGGATCTTATTAAAAAATATGACCTGATTGATTTTGAATTGGGTACCAAAATAACGGGTGCCGGTTTTCCGGTTTATAAAGGAAAGGGTGCCCGTCTGCAACGCGCCTTGATTAACTTCTTTCTGGATGAAGCTGATAAAGCTGGTTATCTGGAAGTGCTGCCACCGCTTTTGGTCAATGAAGCTTCCGGGTTCGGTACAGGCCAATTGCCTGATAAAGAAGGACAAATGTATCATGCGACTGCTGATAACTTGTACCTGATACCAACTGCCGAAGTACCGGTGACCAATATTTATCGCGATGTTATCTTAAAAGGTTCTGAACTACCTGTTAAGAATTGTGCCTATTCTGCTTGTTTCCGACGTGAAGCCGGATCATGGGGGGCACATGTACGTGGTTTGAATCGTTTGCACCAATTTGATAAGGTGGAGATTGTTCAGGTAGCGCATCCGGATCAGTCTTATGAAATTCTGGAGAAGATGGTGGCCCACGTTCAGTCGTTAATTGAAAAATTGGAACTGCCATGGCGTAAATTACGTCTGTGTGGTGGCGATATCAGTTTCACTTCTGCTCTAACATTTGATTTTGAAGTGTATTCAGCGGCTCAGGAACGTTGGTTGGAAGTGAGTTCTGTATCTAACTTTGAGAGCTATCAGGCTAACCGTTTGAAATTGCGCTTTAAAGAAGATGGTGAGAAGAAAACTCAATTGGCACATACATTAAATGGTAGTGCACTGGCCCTTCCGCGAATCATGGCTGCCATATTAGAGAATAACCAAACAGCTGAAGGCATTCGTGTTCCGAAAGCTTTGGTGTCATATACTGGTTTTGATATTATTAAATAATATTTCCACAAGGGTGATGTGATTACTATCATCACCCTTAGATATATCTCATATGTTTATTTTTAACACCACGTTTTCTGTTGAAAACAAAAGTATCGCCGATTGGAAAGATTGGATGCAGCGAAATTTTGTCCCTACCTTTTCTGAATTATTACCAGATCTGAAAGTTGAATTATTTGAACTGATGGCGGTTGTACAGGAGGATATGACGAATTTTTCCTGTCAGATGCGATGTGCCAACCCTGAGGAGCTGGAGATCATTCATAAGTATTCGAATATTTTGATGGATAATCTGAAGGGTACTTTTGGTGAAAAATGTTTGCATTTCAGTTCTATTTTAAAAGAAATGGAGCTGAGTTGAATAAAGACCGCATTATATTAGGAATTGATCCGGGTACTACGGTTATGGGGTATGGTTTGCTTAAAGTAACCAACAATAAGGCGGAACTAATGACTCTTGGTGTATTAGAGCTTCATAAATACGGGGATCATTACCTTAAGTTGAAGAAGATTTTTGAGCGTGTCATTCAGTTGATTGATAGTTATCATCCGGATGAATTAGCCATTGAAGCTCCTTTCTATGGCAAAAATGTGCAGTCGATGTTGAAGCTGGGAAGAGCACAAGGGGTGGCCATGTCAGCGGCTTTATCGCGCTCCATGCCTATTTTTGAATATGCGCCTTTACGCATTAAACAAGCCATTACAGGTAATGGACGGGCCTCCAAAGAGCAAGTGGCTCTGCTCTTGCAGCAAATGCTAAAGATGAAAGAGATGCCTGATTATTTGGATGCAACTGATGGTCTGGCTGCGGCCTATTGTCATTTTTTGCAAAATCAGAAATTGACCATTGGTACCGGGGTAAAAAGTTGGAAAGAATTTATCAACAAGAATCCTGGCCGATTGAAGAGATAGATAAAAAAAGAGCTGCTTTAATCAGGCAGCTCTTTTTTTTCTGAAATCAGGTTATATTGTTAGAGTTCTTTACGAATGCTATCAGCAATGGCTTGAAACTCATCGTCTGAAAATTTCAGTTTGGGATTAGAGAAATTAGCATCCCCTTCCCGCTGTAAAGGAATCAGGTGAATGTGTGCATGGGGAACTTCCAATCCTAACACAACCACTCCAATTCGTTTGCAGCTAATTACCTTTTTCATAGCTACTGCTATTTTTTTGGCAAACACTGTCATACCAGCTAATAAATCATCTTCCAAATCAAACAGATAATCGGTTTCTTGTTTGGGAATTACCAATAAGTGTCCTTTGGCTAAGGGGTTAATATCTAAAAATGCATAGTACTTATCGTCTTCTGCAATTTTATAGGATGGTATTTCACCATTAACAATTTTCGTGAAGATGGTAGCCATAGTATATTCTTTAAATAGTTATTATTTAGAGAGAAATTTCAATGACTTCGAAGGTCATCATACCTGATGGAACTTTTATTTCAACCTGGTCACCAACAACTTTACCCAGCAAACCTTTGGCAATAGGTGTTGAGATTGAGATTTTCCCAGCTTTCAGATCAGCTTCACTTTCAGGCACCAAGGTGTAAGTCATGGTGGCTTTATTCTTGAGGTTTTTAATTTTAACCTTATTCAGAAGCTGTACTTTTGAGGTATCAATTTTAGACTCATCAATGATACGACTGTTTGCAACCGTATCTTTTAATTTGGCAATACGCATTTCTAAAAGGCCCTGGGCTTCTTTGGCTGCATCATATTCTGCGTTTTCAGAAAGGTCACCTTTATCACGTGCTTCGGCAATTTGCTTTGAAATGGAAGGTCGTTCAAAAGTTTCTAATTGATGTAATTCCTCTTTTAGCTTTTTTAATCCAGATTCTGTAATATATTTAATACTTGACATTTTTTTCCTCCTGTATCTATTTATGGATTAGTCCAAAAAATAAAAGAATCCCGCATCGACCGGAACTCTTTAACGCAAATATATAAAAGTTTCAAATGAATTCAAAGAGAGTAAATAGCTGTTTGATTGCTAAAAATAAATCTATTTACAAGTTAATTATTGATAGGGGCGTTTCAATATTTCGGAGTAAATAACAGCTTGTCGCAGATCAATGCCATCTTCTAAAAACTCATTGGCTTCAGTTGTCTCATCGATATCAATTATATCTAATGTCTTGGTCGATCTTTTTGGTGTTTGAGATAGGGATGCTTTCTGAAATGGTTTGGCCTGTTCAGTTTTGACTTTTGAAACTTCAGGTACTGGTTGTGGTTTTACCGGTTTCGGTTTAAATAGGTCACGCAAATCCTGAATGATCGGTTCATCCTCCTCCATTGGGTCAAAGGGGTCCGGTTGCGTTTCTACAGGTGCGGCCGGTCGTTTTTTAGATTGTTTGGATTTTTTAATTGCGCTAAAAACTAAGGCGGCTAACATCGCCAGAATATATAAAATATCACCAAAATCGTCCATGATCACTTTATTATTTAGTCTTTAAAATTAACCTTAGGTTAATGAAAGTCAAAATATTTTTAAACTTTTTTCTTTATTCTTCTTATTCTGGCTACTTTTCGACGAATTCAATCCGTTTAAAGTAACGGAGGTATAATATTTGATGCAGAATAAGCGTTAGAAAGATCTAAAGATAGCGGTCATGTGGAAAACAGTATGGATAAGCGTAATGCTTGTATGGATGATGAGTTGCAAAAGTGATAGTGAGGATATTATACCAACTGTCAGGTTCAATGCTCAGATAAATTTGGATGATCCGGAATACTCCGGTTCGAATACATTAATTGTGGAACCCGATGGACTAAATCCGAGGATTGGGGTTAACGGAGTGGCTGTTTTTCGTTATTCTCCCGATGAATATTATGCTTTTGATTTAATGTGTACCCATGAACATGAAATAGCTGGTTATTATTTTGTAGAGCGTCAATCAAATGATGATTTTACTTTAAAATGTCCGGAGTGTGGCTCTGAATTTTTGATTATAACCGAGTTTGGCAGTGTCACTAAAGGACCCGCTACCTGGCCTTTGAAAAAGTATAAAACCAGTGTGAGTGGGAATTATCTTCGCATTTGGAATTAAATTATTCAGCGGGTGACTAAGAAAATCATCCTTTAGTCACCCGCTGAATATTTGAGATTGCCAACTACTAGTATCGGTAGTGTTCCGGCTTATAAGGGCCTTCGGCTTTTATGCCTAGATATTCCGCTTGTTCAGGTGTTAAAGTAGTAAGTTTAACACCTAATTTAGAAAGGTGCAGACGGGCTACTTCTTCATCCAAATGTTTCGGTAAGGTGTAAACACCAACTTCATAATCGTTCTTCCAAAGCTCTAATTGTGCCAACGTTTGGTTAGTGAATGAGTTACTCATTACAAAACTTGGGTGGCCGGTAGCATTACCCAGGTTTACCAAACGTCCGCGCGACAATAGAATAATGCCGTGTCCGTCAGGGAAGATAAAGTGGTCTACTTGAGGCTTAATATTCACTTCTTTGATGCCCGGATAGTTTTCTAATTTCTCTACCTGAATCTCATTATCGAAGTGACCAATGTTACAAACGATGGCCTGATCTTTCATCTGTTCCATGTGCTCCAGCGTGATCACATCTTTGTTACCGGTAGTGGTGACATAAATATCGGCTTCGGCCAATGCATGTTCAACAGTGGATACTTCATAACCTTCCATAGCTGCTTGTAAGGCACAAATCGGATCGATTTCTGTGACAATCACACGAGCTCCAAATCCACGCATACTTTGCGCACACCCTTTACCTACATCGCCATACCCACAAATCACAACGGTTTTACCCGCTACCATCACATCGGTTCCGCGTTTGATTCCATCGGCCAAACTCTCGCGACAGCCATATAGGTTATCAAATTTCGATTTAGTCACAGAGTCGTTAACGTTGATAGCCGGGAACAATAATTCGCCACGTTCCATCATTTGATACAAGCGGTGAACACCGGTTGTTGTCTCTTCAGAAATACCTTTGATGCCTTTTGCTACATTGGACCAGCGTTGAGGATCTGCTTCAAATGTTCTTTTAACCAAAGCCATTAATTCACGAAAATCTTCACCTTCGCCACTGTAATCTTTATCAAGAATAGAAGCATCTGTTAAAGCTTGAGCCCCTTTGTGAATCATAAGTGTCGCATCGCCACCATCATCCACGATCATATCGGGTCCTAGGCCATTGCCGAAATCCAAAGCACGCTCAGTACACCACCAATACTCTTGCAGTGTTTCACCTTTCCAGGCAAAAACAGGCACCCCAGCTTGAGCGATAGCCGCTGCTGCATGATCTTGTGTGCTGTAAATGTTACAACTACACCATCTGACATCAGCACCCAACTCAACCAATGTTTCAATCAATACAGCTGTTTGAATTGTCATGTGCAAAGAGCCCATCACACGGGCACCTTTTAGCGGTTTTTCTTGACCATGCTTTTCACGAAGCGCCATCAATCCCGGCATCTCTTTTTCAGCTATTTCAATTTCTTTCCGTCCATAATCCGCAAGCGTGATATCATGGATTTTATAATCAACTTGATTTGTCATCATTTCTGACATTATTCTACATTTTTAATTTACTTACAAAAGTATGAAACCATTATGGATTTTAGCAAGATAAAAGTTAAAACAATTGGGCAAAAAAGGTTTAACTTTAACCGCTCCAGGTTTTAACGCTAATAATGAAAAGGTTTAACCTTACAGGCAGAAAGACTTATCCTTTTGGGTTCGAGGGATGGGAGAGGTCATTGTTATGTGCCTGAATTTATGGGTTATCTGTTTGATAGTGAGCTAAGATATGACGTATTTGTTGTTCATCCGTTTTTAATTGGTTTTTCAGTGTATCCAAATCAGGGAATTTCTGTTCATCACGTACACGCGTCACAAACTCTACTTCGATCTCTTCTGAATAGATATCGTGATTAAAATCAAAAATATGCACTTCAAGTGATCGGTGATCCACATTGTGACTGATAGTGGGTCGATAGCCAATGTTTAACATGCCCCCATAGTCCTTTCCTTCCACACGAATGAAGCAGGCATACACCCCATCGGGCGGAATGAGTTTGAAGGGTTCCTCTACATGAATGTTTGCCGTTGGATAACCAATGCGCCGTCCCAGTTGCTGGCCACCCACTACCCGACCGGTAATGGTAAAGTGATAGCCCAGGATTTTATTGGCATTGGTCACATCGCCTTCTAATAAATGGGTTCTGATATCCGACGAACTGGTTTTGAGTCCTTCGGTTAAAACGGCCTCCACCATGGAGATGGAAAACGCGTATTTGCTGGCAAAGGTTTGGTATTCTTCGAAACTGTGATGACGGCCTTTGCCAAAGCGATGGTTGAAGCCTACTAATAAATGTTTAATACCTATTTGGTCAACCAGGAATTGTTTGATAAACTCCTCGGCTGTAAGGTCAGCCAACTCTTGGGTAAAGGGAATCAGGAGTAAATGATCGATCCCCAGCTGGCTAAATAATTTGGTGCGTTCTTCGGGGGATGTTAAAAAGCGTAATTTGTCGGCATCCTGCTGTAATACCATGCGCGGGTGAGGCCAGAATGTTATCACCACCGCTTCTCCATTCAGCTCTTTCGCTTTTTTTGTCAATTGACTCAGCAACTGGCGATGACCAGTGTGTACTCCATCAAACATGCCAATGGTCACCACCGCATTATGAGGTTTAAATGTAGATAAATCAGAATGTACCTTCACTGTCTCCTTTTTCGCAAAAATAGGAAAAAAAGCGCACTTTTAAAGGGTGGTTATGAATGGAGGGGTGCTTTGAGGAGAGGTGTTCAGAAAACTTTTAATTGAAATGTTGGTGGATGTAGTTGTGGCCAATGCCTCGGATTTTCTTATTTTTGTTGAAACAGCAAATTTATGAGAAAGTACCTTTTCCTGATTGGTTTGATTGCATTGGTCGGATGTAATCAGAAACGTCAAAAGCCCCCCTATCTATTGGTTGAATTGCCTGATCGAACAGCATCTTCCATGCATTTACAGTATCTCATAAAGGATTTTCAGCCCTTTGATACTGCAGCTGTTAATGATAATGGAACATGGGAATTTGCAAAAGATAGTGTTCCTGCCGGGTTTTATCAGCTTGTGGTCGATTCAAAGCCAATAAGCAGACTGGTTATCAGTAGTGAGGCACCTACGCGTATTAAAATTAGTGGTGAAGAATTCATGGTTTCGATTGTGGGATCACCTGAAACCAAAGCCATTCCTCAAATCGAAAGGATCGTGGCCAAGTTATCAAGAGATATTACTACAGTGGCTTCCGCTTTTCAGGATTCCCTTCCGGCCGATCAGTTTGTAGCCCAGAGAGATTCCTTACTTAAGAGGATTGAGGAGCTCAAAGTTGATAGTCGCGTTGCATTGGATGGTATCTACCAGGAGCATAATGGTTCTTTGGTTCAGCTTGCGATTTTATATCAACAGGCAGGTAATCATCAACTGTATGATCCTATTCAGGATGCGTCGCTTTATTATCTAACAGATAGTTTGTTAATGAAGCATTATTCGGACTACCAGCCAGTTAATGAATTTCATCATAAAGTGGATTCATTGCGACGGCTGAAACAACTAATGGGTGTAACCGCCGTGGGTCAAAAGATGCCGGTATTTGAATTACCCAATGCCTGGGGAGAAATGCTTTCTTATTCTACGTATGAAGGTAAAAATACATTGGTAGTTGTTTGGTCATCTACCTCCGAAGCTTCGCGGAAAGTTACACGTGATTTGTTTCGTAAAACACGTAATTATCGTCGGCAGGGATTGTCTGTGTTAATGATTTCGCTCGATACAGAAGCCGCAGCCTGGAAAAAAGCCATTCGAGAGGACCGACTTCCTTTTGTGCATCTGTGTGACCTGAAAGGTGAGGATTCGCCGATTGTTCAGCAATTGGGGATTTCGCATGAACCCTTGTTTTGGATCGTTGATTCTGCTGGAGTTATTAAGGGGCGTACAAGGGATGTGGCTGAAGCCCTGAATGCGCTCTCGCTGATAATAAAAAATTAATCCTATATTTGAACGGAATAAGTTGAAATATGCCCAATATCCTAAGTCTTTAGAAATAATTTGGAAATGAGAATGAAGCAAAGTTTTTATATTTTATTGATTGCATTACTGGCCAGTGCCTGTACTAAAAATGCGGGTTATACAGTGGAAGGTAGAATTGAGAATGCAGATGGCGCCATGGTTTATCTTCAACGAATGGATTTGAACCGGGTAGTGACGATCGATTCGACTAAGTTAAACGCGAATGGAAAATTCGAATTTTCGGGAGAACGCCTAAAGGAACCTACTTTCTTTCTCTTGAAAATGAGTGAGAAAAATTACATCACCCTTTTGGCAGATACTACGGAAACCATAGAAATTCATGGGGATAGTAAGGATCTGGAAGGTTCCTATGAGTTGAAAAATTCCATTGGGTCGGTGTATGTGCAGATTTTAAATCGACGCCTGCGAAAATTAAATAAAGGAATAGACAAATTGATTAAGGATTATAAGCAGCTGGATAAGAAGGATAATGAGGCTGCCAAGCGATTGGAGACTGAATATCAGGAATTAATTCAGGAACATAAGGACTTTGTTGGTGAATTTATCATGGATAATCCACGGTCATATGCTGGTTATTATGCCCTTTTCCAGCGTTTAAATGATAATTCCTATGTAATGAATGTAATGGATAAGCAAGATCAGGTTTACTTTGCTACCTTAGGCACCAGTCTTAATCTGTTTTATCCTGAATCGGCCAGAGCCAAGCAATTGTATAACTATGTATTGGGTGCTAAAACCAAGCAGCAACAAGCCAAGTTAACTGAGGCTATGCTTAGTAATACTGATGCAAGCGGGTATCCCGATATTGAAGAGAATGATGTAAATGGTGAGAAGGTGAAATTGTCTTCACTGGAAGGTAAAGTTATTCTGGTTTCATTTTGGGCATCATGGGATGAGGCTTCCCGTAAGGAGAATAATCACCTTAAAAAGATGTATAAGAAGTATAATAACCGTGGTTTTGAGATTTACCAGGTATCGCTTGATCGGAGTAAAGTGTTATGGGAGAATGCGATTAAGCAAGATGAATTGCCCTGGATTAATGTTAGCGATCTCCGGTACACTGAATCTTACCCGGCGCGTCTGTATAACATTCGTCAGATACCTGCGAATTATCTGATTTCAAGGGATGGTGAAATCATTGGTAAAAATCTGTTCGGTAATCGTCTGACAGAAAAATTGGGTGAGCTGCTATAGCGATATTCACTATATAGAATAATTAAACCGCTGTTTTCATCTGAAGGCAGCGGTTTCTTTTTTTATTCTGCAGGTGAAACAGAAAGTCATTGCTTCATCAGCTGCTGAATACTAGTTGGTAACCGTCT
>Ga0193953_1000581_pt1 | contig 19011 bp, 22 predicted proteins | sample BB_4_MG_FD_140325 | JGI IMG/M metagenome (GOLD analysis project Ga0193953, IMG submission 140325) | Microbial mat bacterial communities from the Broadkill River, Lewes, Delaware, United States - BB_4_MG | ecosystem: Environmental > Aquatic > Freshwater > River > Microbial mats | place: USA... | reverse complement strand
CGAATCGGTCTATCATGCTTTTTTCTTGGGATTATTGGTCAATCTTAATGATTATGAGGTGGTTTCCAATGCAGAGGCAGGATACGGTAGAGTTGATATTATGATCTATCACAAAAGCGACAAAACAAAACTTGCTATCGTTATGGAGCTAAAGAGCATTAGAATGCGTGAAGACAAAGAGAGTGCTTTAGAGAGTGCCGTAACACAGATACAACAAAAAGAGTACGCATCAGCCATTAGCAAAAAGGGCTACAGTAATATCTTGGCTTTTGGATTGGTCTTTGATGGCAAGAGGGTTTGGATACGAGAGGTGGAGTAGATAAACCTGAAATATGCATGAGAGATAATTATACCACGAAATCGTTCGTGATGAGCTTGTCAAAACACACACAACACAATACCTTTGGTTTATATTTTGATTTGGTATTTTGTTCGTGTGTTATCTTATTCATCTACTTAATAGCCAACATTCTCTCCAATGCAATATTAGCCCACTTGACGGTATGCTCATCAACAACTATTTCATTGATGGGTGCATTATCTTCTATTGATTTTAACGTATTATAAAGATCTTCCAAAGTTGTCTCATTCATAGTAGGACACTCAGGGCGGCTTGATGAGAGCACATAGGTATTTTTCTCCCTCATACGATTAACCAAGTTATACTCCGTCCCAACGGCTACCTTTTGATTGGCATCAAGCTCTCCCACATATTTAATCAGCTGAGAAGTCGAACCGCTAAAGTCCGCTGCATCAACCACGGCAGGATCACACTCAGGGTGAACAGCAATGAGAATGTCAGGATACTTTTGACGGTAAAACTCTATATCATCGACGGTAAAGAGTTGGTGAACCGAACAAAACCCATCAAAGCAGATCACATCGCACGCTTTGGGGTCTTTGCCATCACCAATCACACAAGACTCCAAGCCCATTGAGTTGGCAAAGTTTTGCCCTAGGCAACGATCAGGAACAAAGAGAATCTTTTTGCCACTCTTGAGTCCCTCTTCAATGATCTTAAAGGCATTAGAACTTGTACAGACCAAGCCTCCCATCTCACCTACTTTGGCTTTGACCGAAGCGTCGGAGTTGATATAGGTGATAGGCAAGATATCCTCTTTGGCAATGCCGTTATCGACCATAAACTGCACACTCTCATCAAAGAATGTCCCATCGATCATCTTTGCCATGGCACAACAGGCAATTTTGGGCATCAATACCTTTTTGTGCGGTGCAATCACCTTGACACTCTGCCCCATAAACCCTACACCGCAAAATACTACCCAATCACTGGTATCAGCTTTACACTTGCGGGCTAGTTCTAAACTGTCCCCAATAATATCTGCCATCTCAAAGACCTCGTCTCGTTGATAGTAGTGTGCCACAACAGTGACAGAAAGTTTCTCTTTGAGTCGTGCAATCTCTGCTTTATAGTCTATACTCATTTGACCTCACTTTTTTGGGTATAATTATATCTACTTAAAATTAACTGTTGAATAGAGTTATTTTCTTTAACACAAAATTGAACCTGCAATCAATTATGTTATAATACACCCAATTTTTTACAGGAGTCTGCATGAGCAATCAAGCAATAATCGATGCCATCAAAGCCAAGTATGATCGAAATACTCGAAAAGATCTGATCAAAAATATTCAAAAGTTTGAAAAAGCCCAAACTCACCAAGCATTGCAAGGGGGTTATCAGATACTTCATCAAATCTTTGCCTACATTCTCAAAGAGCTCAATTGGGATATTAGTGATAGAAGTTTAGCTTGGAACAAAGATCCCATAGAGATACTAGAGAGCTCATTTCCCCAAATTGAAAATACACAATGGTTTGCAGGACTAGTAATGAGTATCCAAGCCCATATGGATGGTAAAGAGGGATTTGAAGAGGCGATGAAGGGAATAGTGCAAAAAATGGGTTAATTTTGTGGGCTGGCAAGCCCACCCTACTTGGAGACTTCACCTATTTTGCTCTCTACCGATTCAATCTTACTCTCCAATCGATTGGAGCAGTTTTTACGAATATCAAACTTGAGTACACTATAGACACGGTTACACCCCATGTTATCTAGTACATTGTAGCACTGCTCCACGAGATCAAAGGCTTCATGCAGTGTCGCACACTCAACAATCGTTGCCATGGGGGTGAGTTGATAGGGAACACCGCTCTCTTTGACTACTTTGACCACCTGGGAAACATAGGCACTTTTACTCTCGCCCACATCACTAGGGAACATCGAAAATTCTAATAGAAATGAATTCATTTTTTATCCTTATCTTGCTAATTCATAGTGTCATCATAATTTGAAAACTCTTTTAATAACCTTAATGCAAAAGAGAGCTAACTTTAATTATAATTAATGTATACTTATGTTTAATATAACTATATTTTATAAGTGAGGCTCAATGCGACTCTTTTATCCCGTTACAGCTATTTTATTTACTCTTTTTGTTTTTAATACACTCTATCATCACTTTAACCCCAAAAGTGCCAAATCTAAGCGTCTAGCCTGTCATCAAGAGGTAACGACCTTTGAACGTCTCTATGAACCCAAGCAAATTACCAAGGTCAAGGAGTATTTAAAGGATCACGACTTTAAATATAGACTTCATATTGCTAAATCTCACTATATGCCTACGCGTATTGATGAGTATCTTACAATGCATGCGTTTGAGAAACTTGTTGATGAGACAATAGGTAAAGCACAAGGGGAGAAGTTGTTGGTGGATCTGTTACTCTACGAAAACGACAAAGCCGATCCCAAGAAAAAATCTCCCAAAGCCAAGCTCTATGAGGGGTATATACAGCTAAGTTTTTATCTTGAAAAGAAGCGTATCTATACCGTTCAGATTGACTATAGGGATAGGATGGGTAGAGATATTAAAAGACGTTTAGAGTGTGCAGTAGAGTCACTCTATTCGTTATAGGTGCGCTAGAAACGCACCTAACTCTATTTGCTAACGTGTAGGGCCATATCGACCAATCGACAGCTGTAACCCCACTCATTATCGTACCATGAAAGGACTTTGACCATATTGCCACCAATTACTTGAATGGTATCAAGAGGAACGACAGTTGAGAGCTCTTCACCATTAAAATCAGAACTTACACGCCCCTCTGTATCGACACCCAATACATGGCTAAGGTATCCGTTAGATGCATCGGTAAATGCCTTTTGTACCTCTTCGAGTGTGGTATCTTTTGCTAATGTTACCGTTAGGTCTACCATTGAGACATTTGGAGTAGGTACACGGATCGCTTGACCGTTGAGCTTACCATTAAGGTGTGGTAAGACCTTTCCGATTGCTTTGGCTGCACCTGTAGAGGTTGGCAGCATATTGGTAGCCCCTGCTCTTGCCTTGCGTGGGTCTTTTTTGTGTTTTGAATCAAGGATGGGTTGAGAGCCTGTATAGCTGTGGATGGTGGTCATAAGACCTTTTTCTACACCAAAAGTATCATCGAGTACTTTGACAACGGGTGCTAAACCATTGGTTGTACAGCTTGCATTGGAGACAATGGCTTGCCCCTCATAGGTATCTTCGTTTGCTCCAATGACAAAAGTAGGCGTATCATCTTTGGCAGGGGCTGACATAACCACTCTTTTGATCCCTCTATCGATATGCGTCTGCACCGATTCAGTGGTCAAAAATGCACCCGTACACTCCAATACAACCTGCGCACCGTGATCAGCAAAGTTTAGATTGGCAGGGTCTCGCTCACTTAAGATAATCGCCTTTTCATCTCCAATATGCAAATAACCATCTTTGATAACAACATCTTTACGATTACCGTGGACGGTATCGTACTTTAGACCATACTCAATCATCTTGTGATCCCCACTGGCATTGACGGCAACGATCTCAACATCATCTCGATCGGCAATAATTCTAGCAACACATCGTCCAATTCTTCCTAAACCATTTATAGCAACTTTTAAAGCCATTTTTTATCCTTAATATAATTGTGATAAAATTATAACATTTTAAAGAAAAAAATAGAGTAAATAAGGTTACTATTTGATTAAAGTTGCAATCTTTGGAGGGAGCTTCGATCCTCCACACATTGGGCATCACAAGATTATTGAAAAGGCACTAGAGCTGCTTGATATTGATAAACTCATTGTCGTCCCTGCCTATCTTAATCCCTTTAAGCACTCCTCTCATGCCACTCCTGCTGATAGACTGCATTGGTGTAAAAAGATCTTTGCCCATCCCAAAGTAGAGGTGAGCTCCTATGAGATTGATCAGCACAAAAGCATTGTCTCTGCTCATACCATTGCCCACTTCAAAGCGTTCTATGAGGTGAACTATTTTATCATTGGAGCCGATAATGTCGCTTCACTCGATAAGTGGTATAATTTTGAGTGGATCAATGAGCATATTACGTGGGCAATTGCTCATCGTGATGCGATTGATTTTGATACCTCTACTCTTAGAGAGTGGGTAGATCTTCCTATTCAAGCCAATATCAGCTCAACTATGATACGCTCAGCGTTGCTTATTGACCATGTGGATCATAGAATCAAAGATGAGATTACAAAGGTATATCGCTAAAGCTTTAAAAGCTCTTCAATAATCTTCTCAATCTTTTGAGCATATGCCAAGCCCTCTCGATAGAGGATATAGAGTTTTTTATGGATGGTTTGGTTGTTGATGGTTGAGGCGTAGAGATCATTGTATTTAAGCTCATACTCAATGGCGAGTTTGGAGACAATGGCTACTGCTGTTACGGGTGCACTAGGTCTTGACCACTTGATGCTTTGAATAATCGCCGTTTCGTTGTTGACTTCGGAGATGGCATCAAAATCATGCAAGGATACACCTTGATCCTCTAAAAAATCTTCAATAAATGTTCGCTCGGTAGAGCCCTGCTCATAGCAGACCAATCGACAACTCTGTAGATCATCTCTGCTTAATACTGCAGGGAGTTGTTTTTTGGCACACAGTACCATCTCATCTTCTTGCCACAGAGTATATTTGAGTGCCTCATCAAAAAGAGGTGATTCGATAAAGCCAAGATCAATCCTATCTTCTTTGAGTGCTTTGATGATCTCATCGCAAGGGGCTATGGTGATCTTGATGCGTTGGTTGACCTGCTCATGGATCGTCTCTATGGGTTCACCTGGGAGTAGATGCGTACCAATGGTATAGGAGGCTCCAATTTGAAACCGCTCTTGGATACTCTCACTCATTATATCTCCCTCTTAATATCCAAGTCAGTATGAAACGCCATCGCGAGGTAGTTGAGTGAGTCAAAAAACTGTTTTTCATCAAAGGGTTTGAGAATATAGGCATCGATTTGCAGCTGTGAGGCTTTGGCTTTAAATTCAGGTTCGTTGTATGCAGTAAAAAGGGAGATGATCTGTTTGGGATTGAGCGTTCTGATTTTTTCACTCATCTCTATGCCATTCATATGAGGCATGACAATATCACTCAGAACAATATCAGGGTGAAGTTTTTGATAGAGTTCTAATCCTTCCGCTCCATCATTGGCTACATAGACCTCTTTGCAGTGGCGTTTGAGAATTTTCTCTATCAATTTTTGAGTGGCTAGATCATCTTCAATATAGAGTATCGTAGTATCATCTAAATACATCTTTTTACCTTTTATTTTCTAATGATATATTATAACTAAAAGCTATTTAAAAACTATCGTCATTTGACTTAACAAAGAGTTTGATATAATCCCAATTAGAGATTACATATGGATAGGAAAAGATGAGTACCAAAGAGCCACTTTTAGAAAAAAACAGCGAATATATACAGTTTATTTTAGACTCCCAACAAAATATTTTGATCTTAACCAACGGCAAGGAGCTTAAAAAAGCCAATCGTGCCATGTTGGAGTTTTTGGGTTATGAGAGTATTGAGAGATTTAGACAATCTCATGAGTGTATTTGTGATTTTTTTATTGAAGAGGAGGGGTATCTCTACAAAGAGAAAAAAGGGGTGCTTTGGATTGATGCTTTGATTCATGACAAAGAGCATACTCCTAGTCGTGTTAAAATTAAAAGTGCTCAAGGGAGTGTGCATCTCTTTCAAGTTGATATTAATGAAAAACGCTTAGATGAGAACCTCTACTCCATTACGCTAACCGATATTACTGAAATTGAGCAGTATAAAAAAGAGCTCAAAGAGCAGATTTTTAATATTCAAGAGAAACAGCAGATATTGATTCAAAACTCTAAAATGGCATCAATGGGAGAGATGATTGCCAATATTGCCCATCAGTGGAGGCAACCGCTTAACTCTCTTTCGGCACTCCATACGGTTTTACTCATGGACTATAAAGATAATGGAGTACTCACCCAAGAGGATATTGCATCGTTTAAAGAGGAGTCGGCTCAATATATTCATAAAATGAGTACCACCATTGATGATTTTAGAAACTTTTTTTCTCCTACCAAAGAGAAGGAGTGGTTTGTTGTGACTGATGCTATCTGTGAATCAATTAAGTTTGTGCAAGACTCTTTTAATAGTTCAGGCGTCAAACTCATTAACCTTACCAAAAACAAAAAGACACAAATCTATAGCTATAGAAATGAGTTGATGCAGGTGATTATGATTTTGCTAAACAACTCACGTGATGCTATTATCTCCAAAGAGGTAGAGGAGTCAAGGGTAGTTGTAAACTTTAGCCAAGAGGCAGAAGGCTTAAAGATTACGGTTGAAGATAACGGTGGAGGAATCCCCGAAGATATTATTGATCGAGTGTTTGAACCCTACTTTACCACTAAATTTAAAGGTGACGGCACAGGAGTGGGGCTCTATATGTCTAAGATGATTGTCGAAGACTCTATTGGAGGAAAACTCAAACTTGAAAACTACAAAGATGGGGTATTGGCAAGTTTGACGCATCTTCATCCGTGTCGTTAACGTTGCTCTAATCTTGCATTGCTAAATAAATGGTATAATTTTGAATAAAATAATAATCATAGAATTAAATGATAAAAATACAAAGGTAGACAATTGATAGAAAATATAGATAAAAAATTAGAGTTTATTATCAAAGTTTTAGATGATAAAAAAGCAGAGGATATAGAGAGTGTTGATCTAAGTGATATAGATTATATTGCTCAAAAGGTAGTAATTGCTACATCACTAGGTGGAAAACATACCGAAGCGTTGTATCTCTACCTTAAAGATGCACTCAAAGACCACGGTGAAAAGTTTGTAGCAACCGATGAGACAGAGGATTGGATTGTAGCCGATCTTGGGGATATTATGATACATATCATGACACCAGAGTATCGTAAAATCTATTCAATAGAGAGCTTTTTAGATGAGCTTAAAAAGAGTAAAAAAGAGTATATTTAAACATATCCCATCGAGATGATGGGAATGAGGGTAGAAAATTACGCTAATTGAGAGTTGATTTTCTCAGCAAATACATCTTTAGATGCAGCACCTACCATTTGATCTACCATTTCACCATCTTTAAAGAAAAGAATTGTTGGAATTGATCGGATACCGTACTTTGCAGCAATCTCTTGTTGCTCATCTGTGTTTACTTTACAGATGTTTGCTTTACCTTCAAACTCCTCTGCTAGCTCATCAACTACTGGAGCGATCATTCTACAAGGTCCACACCATGGAGCCCAGAAATCTACCATTGATACACCTTTAGCAATTGTTGATTCAAAGTTATCGTTTGTTAATTCAATATATTTACCCATTTGATAAATCCTTATATTTTAGTATCTTAATTTCACACAAATTTTGTATGAAATTAGATTTCACTGATTATACATCAATCAAGTTTAAAAAACTATTTACTATGAATAATTTTTATCAATAATTACTATTAGGGTAGCAAAATTATACTATTTACTCTTTCTATTATTATGGTAAAATAGTCTAAAGATTTAAATGAGGCATAATGAAAAATAGAAATTGGTCTTTTTTACTCATTGTTATCTTTCTCACGACTACAATTACAGCACTCATGATAAATATATACTATAGAAGTTATCAACAGAGTATTACAAGTGAAAAGATATACAATAAGTTAAGTTCTAATATTATCAATACGCTACAAACATTAATTGAAGAGAAAAAAAATGCAACCTTAACCATCTCATTAACATTGGCTCAAGATCAGATACTCTGGCGTGCCATTGTAGATGATGTTGATATTCAAAAGCATCTTCATGACTTTTCCATTAAACTACGAAAAGAGACCGATTTTAAAAACGTTTGGTTTCAGTTGGTTGATAAAAACGGTAGCGTTGTATCAAGAAGCTGGAGTAAGCATAAAGGTGATAATCTTTTTGATTTGAGAAGTTTTGATGATATTAGTAAGGTAAGTACCTCCATTGATGTAGACAAATATGACCTCTCCTTTAAAGCTCGTGTACCGCTCTACGATAGCAAAAGCCAATTTATAGGTTTTTTGGAGACGATTACACACTTTAACTCTATAGCCAAAAAGATAGAAGAAGAGGGCTTTGATCCTATGATTATTGTCCATAAAGCTCACAGTAAAAACCTCAAATATCCATTTAGCAAACACTTTATAGATCACTACTATATCGCCAATAAGGGTGTTAATAAAAAGCTTCTTGAACATTTGAAACAGCATAATGGAATTGAAAGTTTTTTGGATTATAAAAGCAGTTATATAGTCGATGAACATGACTATCTAATTGTAAACCATACACTTTTTGATCGTAGCAATCGTATAATGGCATCTATAGTAATGTTTCGAGATATTCACAAAATTGATACCTCCTCAATAAAGAGTATCAATCTTGTGATTAATATCTTGACACTTTTTAGCATTATCGCTCTATCTTTTGTATTGATTTTACTCCACACCAAAGAAGAAAGAGTGCTTGAACAAGGTATTGAGAGAAAAAAGTATAGACTATTTTTTACGCTCTTTTTTAGTGTTCTTACACTGCTCTTTTATCTGTTGATCTATATTAGTTATACAAAAGAGAGAGAAGAGTTTTTTAAAAATCATAATATTGAGATAAAAAAAGATTTTGATATTATTCAAGATAAATATAAAACGATTGCCAATACCATGTATGAGACGATTATCAATCATGAGAATGTTAAAGAGACTTTGCAAAGAGCATACGGTACAAAACAGGATAAAGAGCTTGCTAGAAAAAAGCTCTATTGGCTTTTGATTGATCACTATAATTTTTTTAAAACCTATGATGTACGACAGTTGCATTTTCATCTCAAAGATAATGAGAGTTTTTTACGATTTCATCGACCAGGCAAATATGGGGATAATCTAACAGGTATTCGCTCAACCGTAGAGTGGGTCAATAGCAACTATGCTCCAATAGATGGCTTTGAAGAGGGAAGAATCTATAATGGATTTAGATATGTGTTTCCTATGAGCTATATAAAAAATGGACACAAAGAGCATCTAGGCAGTGTCGAAACCTCTTTTAGTGCTCACGCTATTGCAAGAGAGTTTGCCCACTCTCACAGTGCAAAAACAGGCTTTTTTGTTGACCAAAAAGTAGTAGATAAAAAGGTCTTTAAGAGTGAACAGAGTAATTACGCAGATAGTCCTATTAAGGGCTTTTATTATGAAAACAGTATTACCAAGCAGTTGGAGTATGAGTTTAAACACATTGATATTGCCAAGTTAAGCTCAGATCAGCTTGAATTTGCAGCTCAAGAGATATTTAAAGTAGAGCTCTTTACTTTAGCATCAGAGGATGAAAACATACTCTACAGCTTTTTCCCTTTAAAAAATCCTGTGAGCCGTGAGGTAGTGGCTATTATTGTATTGCAAACATCAACCAATCAACTCAGTGGACTAAAGTATCACTATATTATTATCTTTAGCATCGGTATAGTATTGATACTACTTGCAACGATATTTCTCTATCGTGAATATATCTCTAAAGTACAATTTCAGTATCTCTCTCTTAAAACCAAACGCATACTCGATACGCAAAAGTCTATCATCGTCATTACGAATGGAAAAAAGATTTTGGATGTCAATCAAACTTTTTTGGATTTTTTAGGCTACGAGAGTTTAACTGCGTTTAAAAAGAGATACCGTTGTATCTGTGATTGCTTTATCGAACATGAGAGCTATTTTCATTTGGGTAAAGTTCCCAAAGAGATGCTCTGGATTGAGTATTTAGAGCATATTCCTACTAAAGATCAAGTGGTATTAATCCAAGACCAAAGTGCTAAAGAGTGCTCTTTGGCAATCTCTTACAGTGATTATCAAGATGACTACTATGTGCTTACCTTTAATGATATTAGTGGAACGATGAAGGAGCAGATTATGCTTCAAAAAAAGGTGATTATTGATCCTATGACACAAACGTACAACAGAGAGTTTTTTACAAGCAATATTGATCGTATTATTCAAGATATACATCAAAACGGTCGTGAGCTTGGGGTTGTATTTTTTGATATAGATCACTTTAAAAAAATCAACGATACCTTTGGACACAATGTGGGTGACGAGGTCTTAAAAGAGCTTGTACGGCGTGTAGGGGAATCGATTCGGGAGGATGATTACCTAATCCGCTGGGGTGGTGAAGAGTTTATTGTACTGATTACTACACAATCAATTAATAAGGCTCACAAAGTAGCCAAGCATCTACGTTCAACGGTAGAGCATCACCACTTTAAAGAGGTTGAGCATATTACCTGTAGCTTTGGGGTAACACTGTTAAAACGTAATGAAGATATCTACAAAGCAATCAAACGCTCTGATGATGCACTCTATACCTCAAAAGAGAATGGTAGAAACCAAGTAACACTATTAAGTTGATTTGACTATGAGAAGATATACCCCTCTCCACGAATACTTTTGATATAATCTTTGCTCTTATTGGGATCGATTTTTGCTTTAAGACGTTTGATCGCTACATTGACACTTTTCTCTTTTTTCTCTTGTGAATATCCCCAAACGGCATTAAGTAGATACTCTCGTGTGAGTAAAATATTACGATTTTTCATAAACTCTAGCAGAAGGTTGAGTTCTAGTTTGGTAAGGTTGAGTTTTTGATTCTCTATGAAGATATCTTTGGATTGTGCTTTATAGACAATATCGCGTACACGTAGATTATCTTCATAGCTGTTTTTGGTTCGTTTAAGGAGTGCGTGTACACGCAAAACAAACTCATTGATATCAAAAGGTTTGGTAATGTAGTCATCACCACCTACTTCAAAGCCCTCCAAAATATCTTTGGGGGCATCTTTGGCAGTTAGAAAGATCACAGGGGTATCGTAGCCATTTTGGCGTAAATCTTTGATAACCGATGCTCCCTCGATAGCAGGTAGGTTGCGATCCATGATGATGAGATCCACATCCTCTTCATCCATTATCTGAAATAACTTCTGAGTATTTAAAAATCCAATGGTATCGTAACCCTCTTTTTGAAGTGTATACTCTACAAGTTCTAAGATATCCTCTTCATCTTCTACAATCACAATCAATGCACTCTTCATATATCCTCACTCACTTATTAATGATTCTATTTTTGTATTTAATCACACTACAGTTACAATTTGATTACAAGTAAGTTAGAAGTTACCAATCTTTGTACTGTTTTTTGTGTTTTTCTTTTTTATAACTGTTATTGTTTTTATTTTTTTGAAGGCGGTTGAGGTTACTCATTTGAGCTTGACGAATATCTTCTAGGATAAAGGTTTCACTTTGAATATCTTTGTAGAAGCTCTCAATAAATTGTAGTATCTCTTTATGATGTGAGGTGTAGAGATCAATTTGTGGAAGTTTATCAAAAGCAGTTTTGAGTTCAATAAAACGATTGATAAACTTCTCTTGGGTTGTATTCTCATCACGCAGCATCTTGTAGAGATTTTTGGTGATCTTCTCAAGATAGGTGATGTAGCGTTGACGGTTGTATTTATCAATTTGTGCTTGTGTGTATGCCATTATGGATAGATCTCAATAGGAGTTTGGACTCTAAGAGACTTCCACAAAATATCCATTGCTCCATTGGTCATGGCAATGCAACCGTTTGTCCAATCTTTTTTAAGTGTATAACGATCACCATGACCACCCGAGTTCCAAAGAAGCTGTGCATGAATAGTGATACCACTGCCTACATTGACACCACTCTTACGCCCACGTTCAATATCCTCTTGGTCAGGGTAGGAGATTAAAATAGAGCGATAATATTTGGGATCACAGCGTTTTTGTACAATCTTATAGCGTCCAATAGGAGTTTTAAAATCCCCTTGTTTGAGTTTATGCCCTTTGGGGTTTTTGCCTAATGAGATAGGAAAGCGATAGAGCAATCTATTGTTTTGATACAGTTCCATAATGCGTTTGGCTTTAAAGACACGAATCTTATCAACCACTTTAGAGGGATCAATCTCTGATGATGTGGCAAGCTCTTGAGCGCATTGAGCCGTAGGGTATTTACCATTTTTTGAAACTACTTTTTGACCTTTTGGCATATCAAGGTGTACTCGACTACAACTAGTGAACAAAAACAGTACACATAGAGCCATGAAAGTAAAACGCATACAATCTCCTCATAAATGAATATATCTATAAAAGTAGTTTATCTTAAATAAGCTAAAAGGATAGTGTAAAAATCTTTAGTTTGGGTATTAAATTTTTAGGCTCCCTTAAAAAGGAGGAGGAGAAAAAAGGGAGCCTAAGTAAACGTTATTAAGGGAGGTTGATTATACAGCAGCTTTTGCAGCTTCAAGTGCCTCATCGTAGTTTGGCTCAGCTGTAATTTCTGGTACAAGTTGCTTATACGCCACTTTTCCATCTTTACCAATTACAAAAATAGCTCTTGCTGTTACACCAGCCAATGGACCATCAGCGATAAGTACACCGTAAGCCTCTGCGAAATCTTTGTTTCTAAAGTCAGAACCTACTGTTAAGTTCTCAATTCCCTCTGTTGAACAAAATCTCTTAGCAGCAAATGGTAAATCCATAGATACTACAGTTACTTCAAGACCGTCGATTGCAGCAGCTTGGTTGTTGAACTTTGTTGTCTCCATTGCACATACTGGTGTGTCAAGTGAAGGTACAGCGATTACTAGTTGAGCTTTATCTTTTGCTCCACCTACTGTTACTTCTGAAAGATCTTCAGACTTTACTACTACTACTTCAGGAGCCGCATCACCAGTACTTACTAGTGTACCTGCTAATTTACATACGTTTGTCTCTTTTAGTGTTACTGTTTCTGTTGTTTGTGCCATTTATTTTCCTTATAAATTTAATTGATGTTCAAATTGTACTCTAAATAAGATAAAATTTGTCTTAAATAGAAAAAAATTATCTTTTTATTGAATCTTTTCAATTACGAAGTAACACAACTCAGCAATTTTCTATTGCTTCAACCCAGCTAATCATAGTATTTGTTGAAGGCTCATTGGGGGCTTCCATAAAGTTTATCACAAAGTTCTCTTTGGTCTCAACCACACCAATCGTTCGTGGACGAACGGCTACAATTGTAACATTTGGTAACTTTTGACCAAAACAAAAAATTATATCTTTGGCTTGGATAATATCGGGATGAATTTCACCACCAAGAGATGATGTATGTTTGTAGGGATCAAACTCTCCGATATAGGCAGCTACTTTATCGTTTTGTATTTTATCTTTAAAGTAGGCGATAATTGACTCCACACTGCTGTAGTTTGATTGTTCTTTGGAGAGTGTGGTTTCATAAACAGGATATTTCTCCATAAAAGTAGATTTCTTCATTATTAGTCCTTATTATATTTATAAAATATTATTATATCTAAAAAGTTATATAATTTTTGTTATAATTTTGACATTAAAATATTTTCAATCTAAACAATTACTTGATATAATGTCAGTAGTAAACCAATACAAGGAAGATAAGATGGGTTTTGTAAAAAAGCTTTTAGGTAAGATTAAAAAGAAAAAAGATGGAAAAGTTGAAGAGGCAGAGATTACAAAAGAGACTAACTATAATGACAAACTAATTGATGATTTTAAAAATGATCATGCTGAGTTATTGGGCTTCTTTCCTCAAATCAAAGAGAGTTTCAATGCAGATCCAAAGGTACACAAAAAAACATCTGAACTTCTTAATGATTTTAAAGTAGCATTAGAGATTCACGTGATGGTGGAAGATAATAAACTCTATACATTCCTTAAAGAGAAGTACGGTACAGATGAGACACATAAAGCATTTGTTGATGATATCCAATCAGAGATGACCAATATCACAAAAGAGGCGATTTTCTTTAATCGAAAATATACTAACAGACAATCGTATGATAATAATGTAGATAATTTCTTAAATGATCTACAAAATATTCATGATCTTTTAGCAAAACGCTTTAAAATGGAAGAGGATAGACTCTACTCTCTCTACTCTAGTTAATTGGTTTGCAGGGAGCTCATCCCTGCTTTTAAACGAAATCATCAAGATGAAACACAACTCTTCTGTAAAATAGTGTCCACTGATCTCTTTTATGGATAAACTCTTTTTTAGACAGTAGTATTACCTAGTGATACCAAACAACAGACCTTTATAGAAGGCAAATTACTCTTTACACTCACCCAAAAAGAAGATACTACCAAATGCAATCATAGCACTTGAAGCAAAAATAGCACTGGCTTTGGGGGAGATGGTATCTTCGATGGGTAAAGCATATAGACAAAATATTAAGTTAAAAGATAAAAGGGGAGAGGAGCAGGGAGTTTTACATCCCTGGGAGTCTAAACATACGTTTGAGTTTGGAGTTGCGGTAGTACCAGCCCCATCCCTTTTTCATCCAGTGTCCAATGACGGGCATTGGTATCATCAGTGCTTTTTTATCGCTTCGATAGACAAAGGCTGCACCGTCACCGCTATCCATAACACAAAGAATATTTAGATGATCCATGTATCCTTTAAAAGCTTTTGAACCATCCTCTATCATTTTGATGTTAAAGGCTGTATTTCGTGCCATTACTTCGGCAATGTGTCCCTGCTTGGCTTTCCAATCAGGACCTTGTAAAGCAGCACTATCACCCACTACAAAAAGATTTTCAACCGTACTCTCACCATCACTTACTTGGCAATAATCATTGATCTTGACAAATCCTGCTTCATTGAGCGGTAGGTCAGAGTTCTTAAAGACATCGTGTCCATCACCCGCAGCGATAAACATGGTCAAATCACTCTCAATTTCACTCTCATCTTCAAAGACAATGGCATTCTCTTTAAACTCGACAATCTTTTTACCCACTTGCTTCTTGATGTTTAGACGAGAGAAGAACATATCCATCATACCTAGAGCCTTCTCACCCATTCTAGCCCCTGGTTGTGCCATAGGAGCAAAAAAGGTGAGTTCAAAGTTATCACGGATGCCAAGCTTTTTGAGCTTGTGGTGGACATTAAAGAGTACCTCAAAGGTAGGACCTCCCCGTACATTAGAGCTATCTTTGGGATTGCCTCCAAAGCCCATGGCAATTTTTCCACTGCCTTTGGCAATAAGGTTATCAAGTTTTACTTTGATATCAAGAGACTCTTTGGGCTCTCCGCAGATAGTCAGGGTATTTTCAATCCCTTTATGTTTCATCTTACCACTGCCTAGAGCAACAACGAGAAAATCATACTCATATGTTGACTCTTTGGCATAGACTTTTTGTTCACTGCTCTTAATCGACTCAACTTCATCGATAACAAGCTCAAAACCATGCACTTTTGCCAGCTCATCAAGTGGCATTGAGACATCCTCAAAGGAGGCATCTGAAGTAGGTACCCATATGGATGTAGGATAGATATAAAGATAGTCCCGATTCGATACCAGCGTAACATCCATTCCATACTCTCTTAAAAAGATTGCAGACTCAACTCCAGCAAGTCCTCCACCTAATACCAATACTTTTGCCATACCTACTCCTTAAATTTTCTTACTTTTTTTCCATATCCATAATATAGGGTGTTTTTACAATCTGATCATCTACATTGGAATAGGCTGTTCGAAAGTAGCTATAGAGACCACCTAAGAGCAATCCAATGATAATCACACCCCAAATCACAAACTTCTTTTCGCGTGACTCTTCACCATTATAATCTTCCAACTCCTCAAGAGTTGGTTCATTTTGTTGCATCTGCATTGTGTTTCCTATTTTTTAATTAAGTCACTTCTTGGATAGACAAAAACACTCTTTCTATCAACTACAATCTTCTCTTTATCATCAATCGCATAAGCTCTGATATGAAGTGGTAGTGGTGTATCTTTTCGTGCATCATTGGCTAACATCTTATCAGTTTCCAAGATAACAACCTTTTTCTTCTTCTTTCCTGCAGCCAGTTTAAAGGGTTCAAGTGGTCGAATCACTTTAATATCAGGGTTGAGTACCTCAAAGTAGTAAGTGTGCTCTTTACTGTCAGTATTTTGAAAGAGGAAGATATAGTCATTTTGTACCTTTCCACCATCAAGTACTTTATAGAGTCGTGTGTTTTTGTTAACATTAAGCAACATATGCTCTTTTTTGCTTCCCATTGTAAAGAGAGTTATCAAGATAATTGTTAAGATAACCGCGTAGGCTTTAACCTTACCTCTAAAGAAGTTGGGTGCACCCTCACGTCTAATATCTTTATCGCTTGTCCATTTAACAAGAGAAGGTTTACCCAATGCTCCCATCACTTCTGTACAGGCATCCACACACTCAAGACAGTTGATACACTCAAGCTGCATCCCTTTTCGAATATCAATGTGTGTTGGACAGACCGTTACACAACTCTCACAGGTTGTACACTCTGCTTTTTCATTAACTGCGAGTAGATCTTTGGCTTTATCAAATTTTTTGACGCGCTCATTTCCTCTCCCCTCATAAATCTCTCCACCTCGTACAGGATCATAAATAGCCTGAATCGTATCATCATCATAAAGAACCGATTGCACACGGCTGTAAGGACAGATATAGACACAAAAATCCTCTTTGAGAAATACTACATCAATAATCAAGAAGAAGGCAAATCCCATCCACGCACCAAATAAAACGGTATGCTCCATAGGATTCATCATATAATTGATAAATTCATTAGGAGGAACAAAGTACCACAAAAAGTTTGCCGCTGCTATAAAGGCCAAAAGAGACCACATTAAGATAGCAGCAACCTTTTTAACCTGATTAATAGGTTGGCTCATATCGGGTTCTTTTTGTTTGTTTTTGATCCGTTTACGTAAGCCCAAAATTTTTGTTTCGATTAGGTCACGGTAGATGACACGGAAGATGGTTTGTGGACACGCCCACCCACACCATGCTCGACCACCCACAACGGTAACAGCAAAGATACCCAAAAAGAGCAGCATCAATACAAATGGCATCAAATAGAGCTCTTGCATATCAAAGGCAACACCCATTAAATGCAGTTTTTTGTGATCAAAACTTAGTAAAAAGATATGATTTCCATTGATTGTAATCCATGGGATGGATATTCCTATAATTGTACCCACTAGATAAGCCCAATATCGCTTGACTGAGTAGGGAACCCAATCTTTTAGGTACTCTTTTTTAGAGACTTTTGTAGACATATTAACTCCTTTATTTATAATCTATTAATATTGCTTTTATAAGTATACCATATAATACTTATAAGATAATTTAATAAGTTGTATTATTTTACTCTCTTTTTTATAAAAAATAAATTACTTTTTAAATATAATTGATCGATATTATTATTGTTCAATCTTATCTTTAAGTGTTAAGAGGTAGTGTAATGATAAATTGTGCACCATTATCAACATTGGAAGCTTCAATCTTGCCATTAAAGCTATTGTTGATAATATCTTGGGTGATCTGTAGTCCTATACCTGTCCCTTTCTCACCCTTGGTAGTTACATAGGGTTCAAAGAGTCTTTTGGGGAGTAACGTTTGGACAATACCTCCTCCATTATCCTCAAGTGTAATAATGCAATCCATATCATCATATTCTATATCAATTTTTATGTGTGGATTCTCAATGGCTCTTTCATCAAATATATCAATCATGTTATTGATAATATTAAAAAGAGCCTGTTTAAACTCATTTCTATAACTTGTGATAGAGCAGTCAAATTTTTTATTGATGGATATTTCAATAGCATGAGAGTCAATTTTAGACTCTAAAATTTTGATAACGCTTTGAATCTCTTCATCCACTTTAAACTCCATTTTTTCTTTGGAGATACTAAAGAAGTTTTTAAAATCATCAATGGTATGAGACATAAAATCAATTTGTGTCAAAAACTTTTTGATAATCATATCAATGGAATTTTCGTTAAGTTGATTATTGTTGTAGCGTGTTTTGAGCGATTGAATATTAAGAGCTAGGATATTAAGCGGTTGTTTCCATTGGTGGGCAATAATGCCAATCATACTTCCCATCTCAGCCAATTTGGATTGCTGTATTAAGAGTTTTTGAGCTTTTAGATTTTTTTCAACTTCTATCTTGACCTGTCGGTCGAGTTCTTTGACAAGCGTGTTGAGTTTGATCTCTCGATCAACACGGGCAAGCAACTCTTTGGGTTTGAAGGGTTTTGTAATATAGTCCGATGCACCTAAAGCGTAGGCTTTTTCGATACTCTCCTCATCCATACTAGAGGTAATAAAGATAATGGGAATATCTTTGGTTCTATAGGTAGCTTTAAGCTCTTGTGCTGTTGTAAAACCATCTTTGATAGGCATCAAAATATCTAAAAGTATCAATGCAGGAGTGATACTCTGAACGAGGGTTAAACACTCCTCTCCATTGGTAGCAACTCTTATGTCGTATTGATCCATCATGAGTTTGGCAATAAACTCTATATTGAGTGGTTTATCATCAACTATTAATATAATTGGTTTATCCATAAAATCACTCCTTCTCCTCTATATCTATAGAGAACCTCAATGTAATTGAGTGATTGTACTATAGTTTCTATATTAAGTAATTGAAAAATAGATCAATCACTATGCCGTTAACCCAACTTCGACACCCAAATCCCAACAAACACCTAAACTGTGGGCATCTGTAACTCCAATAACAGCTAAAATTGACTTACCTGTACCACATCTACTGCTCTATATATAAACCCTGTTT
>Ga0193953_1000578_pt1 | contig 19078 bp, 10 predicted proteins | sample BB_4_MG_FD_140325 | JGI IMG/M metagenome (GOLD analysis project Ga0193953, IMG submission 140325) | Microbial mat bacterial communities from the Broadkill River, Lewes, Delaware, United States - BB_4_MG | ecosystem: Environmental > Aquatic > Freshwater > River > Microbial mats | place: USA... | reverse complement strand
TATTGATAATAATGAGCAAGCATTTAATTCTTGCCTTGTGCCAGTTAGTTGTTGCCTTGAACAACTCAAATAATTCAGTATTTTTGGTATCTACCTTGATATTCGTATTCATTATAAAAGACGCAGGAAATCCTTTGTAAGATACAGAATATCAAGGTTTTACACAAGATAATCAACAGCTTGTTTAGTTGGTTTTCAATCCTTTATAGTTTTGTCATGTACTAAAGAAAAGTAACTAAAACAAAGGGTGCTTTTACCAGTGATATGGCTTTGTTAAAACTGATCTATTTGGTAACTGATAACATATCTAAAAAATGGACTCAACCACTGCATAACTGGTCATTAACCGTACAGCAACTTTGCATTAGATTTGAAGGCCGGTTTAAGATAGATGTGTAATCACCAAAACCTTAAAAGCCAAGGCAGGTCGCATTCAGAACCCGTCAAGGAGATATAAACGGCTTCGTACCTCTGCCATCCTTGACTGAACCTGAAAACTACCCAAAGAAGCTTTTAAGAATTGGATGAAACAAAAAAAATTATTAAATTTGAAACACGTAAAAAAAAATCAGACAGAGTTCAGATTACACTCCCTCTTATTTTTATCAGTTCAATGCCCCTCCTAATTCTTTATAAATTTTTTAACACCATGCTTTCCTTTTTCTGAAATAACTTCTATGATATAAATACCACTTAAAAAATTAACGGTATTAATAGCTAAATCAGTTCCTTCATACATCTTTACTCCTTGTATTGAATAAACAATAATGTTTTTGACAGCTCCATTCGTTTCAATATTAAGTACTTCGTTTACAGGATTCGGATACACAGAAAAGGTATCAGCGGTAGGTTCTTCATTTATATTTACAGATAAAGTTGTATTACAATTTTCACTCATTGTAAAATTCATTGTAAACCCCTGACTACTACTAATAAATTGAACTATTTTTTGTAATTCTATAGCTGCATTATCGCTGTCAACTTGAATACAGGTAAGGTTGGGGTTTCCTTCAACAGATAGACTTTCAATCAAACTGTTAGCTCCATTTTTCAGATTTAATGAAACTAATTCATTATAATTGCAATTTAACTTTTTAAGACCTTTAAGGTTTGATATGTTTAAAGTTTTTAGATTATTATAAGATACATTTAAATCAGATAAATTGGCTGCGTTTTTAGGAAGCTTTATGTCTTTTGCTCCCGTAAAAGTAATCTTAACTTTTTCAAGCATTTTTTGATTGGAAAGATCAATTTCATCTGTCCTGTTATTTATATATACTAATTCTTTTAATGCCGAATTGACAGGAAGTATAAGTTCAATAGTATTATTATCATAAGCATATAATATCTCTAATTTCTCATTTTTAGACACATCTATTTTTCCAAGTCTTTTAAGATTATTTAAAAGTACCCATATGTTCTGTACGTTCTCGGAACAATCTATTTTTTTTAATTCTGTTAAGTTATCAGTGTTTAATGCAGCTAATTCATTTTTATTTATAATTAAAGTTTCTAATTTAACATTCTTAGATAAGTCAATAAATTTTATCTTATTGTCAGTACAAATAAATGTTCTCAATTTTATTAAACTACTTATGTCTAGGGAGGTTATCTTATTCACAGAACAATCTAGTTCAGCTATATTAACAAAAGCTTCAATGCCTGTTAAATCATTAATCCTTTTATTGCTTACATCTAATTTACCGGAAAAACTTTTTGCTTCTTCTACACTTATTTCGCCATCATTATTCTTATTTATTTGAGTATTTACAAGCAAAGTATTTTTAAAGTTAACATTTGGAACATTAACAAAATCTTGTGCTGAAATGGAAATAGTGACAAAAAGGATTGATTTTAAGAAGAATAGTTTTATTTTTTTCATAATATAAAGATGTTAAATAGTTTTTTTTTGATTTGTCATCCAAAGCAGCAATTAATCTCTCAACAGGCTTAGAGAGTTTTCTCGACTTTTCTTTCTCGATATTACCTTTATCGATTGTGCGTGGATCTTCCAATGAATTGAAATAGTTAGTAAAAGTTGGTGTTTCTGATTGTTCTTTTGGAACAATTTGGGCATTTTTTTTCATGCTAACTCAATGTCGTTAACACTGTAAATACACCAATTTCACAGGATGTAATCATGATGTAAATAGATGTTTTCTTACACGGTATTAAAAGCGAATTCTATGGATAATCCAAGAAATTTTAGGTTAACATTTTACTGATTTATATTTCCCTGTTTACCAGGTTTAAATGATAGTATTTATCATACTCCTGACCCGTAGATACAACAGTGAAAAATCGGTGTGTTAGTTTATTTTTTACATTGTTTAATACATTCATTTTATGCTTGCCTTCCTGAGTTTTACGCTCGTAATAAGCTTTGATTAAAGGATCATATTTGATCGCATTGAGCGCGCACATGTGTAATAGTGTTTTTAGTTTTTTATTGGCGATATGACTCACCTGAGCCTTTCCTTTTACACTGGTGCCAGATCGCTTTGAAAAAGGCACGATACCGCAATAACATGCCAACTGACGCGGATTATCAAAAGAAGTAACCCCCCAGGTATGAATCAACAAATAAATGGCTGTTAGCATACCCACACCAACCACTGTATTGATCAATTTATAGAGCCTTTTAAGATCCGGGTCTGATGTCAATAGAAATAACATCTTACGCTCTATTTCTTTGATCTTCAGGTCTAGGTTCTCTGATATTTCCTTGCTTTCATCATAAACATAGCTTGATTCTTCCCAGTTTTTCCGAACTCTTTTTAGTTCCTTGGCTGGTACCATAAGCTGTGATTTAATCTTGGTAAGGCGGTCTTTATAGCGAACCAATTCTCTTACTTTTAACAGTACTTTACCCTGAGGTTTATAAAGCTTGACACTGTCCATAAAGCGGGCTGCATACAAGGCAATTTGCTCCGAATCAACCTTGTCGCTTTTCTCTCTGTGAATACCGCTTGATAGCTTTATCTGACGCGGATTATCAAGCCATAAATCGATCCCTCTATCATTAAATGCGACAGCTGCTGTCATTGAATAAAGTCCTGTAAATTCACAGCATATTAACCAGTCTGAGCAATCCTTGAAGGCACGCTTAATCCACTTGATTGTCTTAACACACCCTTCTTCTGTATTCTCAAACTGTTGATAGTGCTTTTCGTTGGGATTATTGGTGTTAAAAAAGGTGACATCCAAAGTTAACTTTGAGAAATCGATTCCTATGACTACGTTCTTTTCCATACTCCTGATCCATTGTTTTTTATGGATTATCCAGTGGCTTTTTGTACTAATACCCTTATTAGGTTTTGCCTATTATTCTATCCGGTATCTAAAGCCATGTCAGCAAAAGTCTCATTCGCGATATAGGATTCTGTCCTTGATTTCCCTTTTGTTTACTTCTGCTGACTGGTTAATCGTCACTAAACTACAACATCAATAACAATTATCCTTGACTTTACAAACCTAAGGGATTTCCCTGCTGTTGCTCCTGAAAAAGATGCTCACTGCCTTTTTTAAGATATCTCGTTCTGCCTGGGCTTCTTTAAGCTCCTTCTTCAAGCGGGTAATATCTTTCTCGGCATCTGTCTTTACAGGTTTACCATGGCCAGAAAAACTGCCTTCTTTATTGGCTTCGTATTCTCGTTTCCATCGGTTTACCAGCTTGGATCTGATTCCTAACTCCATTGCAACTTGACTGGCTGTCTTACCGGTATAACAAAGATTAACTGTCATCATTTTAAACTCTTTGTCATACGTTGTTTTTGATCTGCTCATATCTGCTAAATTAAAGAATTTAGCCTAATCAAATATCCGGGTAAAGATAGCAGGTCCATAGAAGCTCTTAAGCACCAACGCTCCCAGCAACGAGACACACTTCGTTATTTAACAATCTGATTAACTTTATTAATCTATTTAGTGATCCTAAGACAAAACCAATTTAACCAGCGATTTCATAGTAGCAACTTTTCAGTCCAACATATAGAAATTAGTAGAGGTTACCAAAGGCAACCTCCACTAATCAAAAACAACTTAATTCACCAATTCTAACATTTCCGTTCCGGCCAGAATAAACCCCATAGCACCATAAGACATGGTAATATCTTCTTGGGTATTTCCAGGAGCAGCCCCAATAGGCTGCACAAAGCCCAACATACCGGTTTGTTCGTTCACACAATCATTTAGGGCATTCCATCCTTTTTTAACAATTGGTGTAAATTTTTCAGAACTAAGAATTCCATTATTAATACCCCATGTCAAAGCATAAACATTTAACGCAGATCCGGATGTTTCCTTATTTGGAGTTTTGTCACTATTAATTAGATCACTTGTCCATAAACCATTGCTTTGCTGTAAATCACCAATTCTAACAGCCATTTTTTCGAATAACCCGATATATTTATCTTTTCTTCTACGATCCTCTATATGGGGAATTATTCTGGCCAAAGCGGCTAAGACATACCCATTACCCCGACTCCAAAAGGATTTTTGCTTTCTTGCTGCATATTTCTTTCTTGATTTAGTATCGCGATAAAATAGATTCTCTTTTGGATCAAACAAGGCATGGTGACTCCCCCAAAATAAGTTATCTGCATAATCGATGTATTTTGGTTCGTTCAATATATCACCGGCTGCCATAAAAACCGGAGGCCCCATAAATAAAGTATTGCTAGAACGCCAATTACTATTCTTTTCATGATAAATAGCCATCAAAGTATCCAGCCGAACCACCAAATCTGCTACTATTTCTTCTTTTTTTTCATATTTATAATAGTCAAGAAAAGTTTGCCCACAAATCATATCATCCGGGTTAACTACTCTTGGTGCACATTTATAATTTACTTTCTTGGTCCATGCTTCAACTACTTCTTTATACTTTACGTCATTCGTTGCTTCATATAAAGGCAATAATGAAAGATAAAAAGTACTTGGCACCCATCCACTCGGATAATTGTATGTGTCATTTTTAGAATAATGAACACTTGGATGAGCTAATTCATAATCAGCAACACGCTTCATGTTTTGAATTATTATTTCCTTTGTCGTATAATCCTTCCCACAGGAAAAGAGAACTGAAGTAGCCAGCAATAAACCTGCTATTTTTATTTTACTCACGAACATACACTTAAGCATCATTATTAAAAAAAATTAATGTTTACAATAATTATTTAACCTGTATTTTCCGGAAAAATTTATCACCGCTCACAGAAGTCATTGCTAACACATAAGTTCCAGGGTTTAACGAACTAATATTTAGCTTCACTAATGAGCCCTTAGCACCTTTTATCATTTTTGTCATTACAACCTGACCATCTAAACTATAAATTTTCACAGACTGTATTTTCTGAGGAGCATTCACTTCTACATTGATATGATCTGATGCCGGGTTAGGATATACCGACAATACTGCTATATCACTTGATTCCACGCTAGTTAAAGCTGTTACTTGATCTGTTCTTGAAACATTCAATACAACAGAATAATGTGTTCCAGAACCATCATTACAAACAGCAGTTACCCTAACCGTTCCAGACTTTGTCACCCTCAACCATCCATCATGAGTAATGACAGCGGCCCCCGTTCCATTTGTCACTGACCAATGTACGGTTTTTAGTGATGCATTAGCCGGCAATACCTTAGCTACAAAGTGCATCCGATCTGTATTAAGCAACTCACTTTTCAACTTATTTGCCGGAACACCAGACACATCTATGGTAAGCGATTTAACAAAAACAGGTATTTGATTATTTATCATCACATCCAACTGACCTTTTATACCAGATCCATCAGTAGCTCTGGCAACAATCCTTACTAAACCAGGTTCTAAACCTATTAACAAACCATCACTGCCAATAAAGGCTTTACCGGTAATACTATAAGCCCTCCATTGAACCAGTGGATTTGTAGCATTCATTGGTAAAACATCAGCTAACATTTGCAAACGTGCACCAGGAAATGGAAGCGTATGCACATCTTTTACACCTCTAACACTTATCTGATTGACAAGTGTAGGAGGGTTGTCAAGGATGGTAATGCGACTTTCACCCTTAATAACAGTACCATCAGTTGAATAAGCCTCAACCAATACCGTACCTGCTTTATGACTCACCAATAATCCACCTGAAGTAATTGTTGCTGAACCTGTTTCATTAGTAACCCACCAATTTACATTTTTTTTAGTCGTTCCATCGGGAAGAACAATGGCTTCCATTTGTAATATTCCTCCTTCTTTTTCTATAACAGAATTACCATTTAATCCTTGTACAAATACTGAACGGGCCCGAATAATCAACTCCCCTTGAATAGTAATTGTGGTTGAATGACTCTTGCCTGAGATATCATTAGCACACGCTGTAACCGTTACTGTTCCAGGCTCAATACCTGTCAACAAACCTTCTTTACTAATACTTGCCTTACCTGTTTCATTTGTAACCACCCAAGTTACAGACTTATCACTTGCATTTTCAGGAAGGATATTTACTCCCATTTGAATGGTTTCACCCACTTCGGCAATTTCATTAACCCCATCTTCACTTTCAGTAGTTATGGATTCAATTAAAACCAAATTAGGATCATGAATCATGATTGTTTTCGAATCGCATCGACCAGAGTGATCATTGGCGATGGCCGTAACAATCACCGTACCGGCTTTTACACTTGTCAATAAACCAGCATCATCAATAGTAGCTTCACCAGTCCCCCCGGATATTATCCATGACACCGATTGACCAGTGGCTTCAATCGGGGATACCTCAGCATTCATCTGCAGAGTTTTACCTATGCCGGTAATCTCCAATTCATCATCCTTATTCTGAATACTCACCGCTTCCACAAGTACAGGTTTTACTTCATTAATAATCACCTCAGCAGAGCTACTAACATTAGTACCATCGTTAGATAATGCGATAACAGTAACTGTACCAGCTTTGATACCTGTCAGTAATCCTGTTGCAGTAATTGATGCTTCGCCGGTACCATTGACTATCTTCCACGCTACCTGCTTGATCGTTGCATTTTCTGGCAAAATTTCTGCTTCCATCTGCAAAGTACCGCCAATTCCTTTTACTTGACAATTACCGTCTTTCCCGTGAACATCCATCGACTTGACAAGAACCAAACCAGGATCCTGTATATTTATCGTTGTTGACCCCGTAATATTGGTTCCATCAATTGCTTTAGCCAAAACAGTTACATTGCCGGCTCTTGTGGCTGTCAATACTCCTGTATGACTAATGGTAGCCGCACCTGTTCCATTAATCACTTCCCATATTATAGTTTTTAAAGTAGCAGTAACAGGCAGTATGCTTGCTTCCATTTGAAGCGTCTTACCTACATCATTAATTTTTGTTTGACCAGCTGCACCTTGCACAGCGATAGATGTGATGTATTCGGGTGTCCCATCTTTAACCGTAATCGTATATAAATCGCTTCTAACACCAGAACGATCCTTCGCTATGGCCCTAACATTTATAATTCCAGGTTTTAAACCCACAACAAAGCCATTATTAAAAACAAATCCACTCTGTGTTTCGGACCAACTATCCCACTTTATATCCCCATTGGATGCATTAATCGGGAAAGTATTAGCCACCAACTGCAACTGCGCTCCAGCAAAAGGAATTTCATTACTTCCCGTTAGACTGATTACTTCAACAGAATTAACAAGTGTAGGTGCCATATCTGAAATAGTAATGCGCGTCTCTCCCTTTAAAACAGTACCATCGGTCGTATAAGCAGAAACCAAAACTGTACCAGCCCGGGTTCCTGTCAATAAACCACCTGAACTAATAGTAGCATATCCGGTTTCATTTGTCACCCACCAATGAACGTTTTTTTTGGTAGTGTTAAGCGGAAGTACAATTGCTTCCATTTGCAATTGGCCTCCTTCAACATCTACTACTGATTTTCCATTAACGCCTTGTACACTGATTGTCCTAGCTAATACATCGTCAGCCTTAACCACATCGACCCACAAGGTGCCGCTAATACGGGACTGATCATTTGCAATCGCCTTAACGGTTACCTTGCCAGCTTTTACTCCTGTCAACAGTCCAGTACTAGAAATAGTTGCTTCCCCCGTTTCATTAATTACTGACCAACTAACTGATTTATCAGTGGTATTTTTTGGAAGAGTGGTTGCGTGCAATTGTAAAGTTCCACCTTCAGCTCTAACAGCTTGACTACCGCCCTGCCCTTTGACACTAATAGTTTGAGTCAAAACAACATTCACAGGGATCTCTCCTGCATGTATAGGATTGCCGGGTTCTGTTTCATAGGCATAACCATTCACCTTTAACCTGGAAATACCATTCCAATTCACAGCAATCCATCCGTAATGTACGTTCCCACCAAGTTTAAATTGGGCTCCAATGTATGCTTCCTGGTTAACTGGAAAATCCTTGTACCAATCTGCATAAATCCAGGCATCTACCCCGTTGTTATGAAAGCCGGATTTGCCATCAATAACCGCCCCCTTCGCTAATGCCTTAACCTGATCCTGCTCCATTTCGGAGTTCATGATAAATCCATAACTCTCACCGGATTCATAGAAGTCACATCCCGGAAAAAATTCATCATCAAAACTTTTATCATATAGGATAAACTCACCGTTCTTGTCCCCATCAAAATCGATGGAGACACTACTCAATTTTGTTACCCACAATTCATTTAACTTCGTATATTTTACTTCACCTTTTGCCGAAAATGAAATTATTATACAAAGGATTAACCACAACTTACCTAGCTTAATCATACTCTTTAATTTAAAATAAAACTAATACGTGAATTTATTATTTCCCCTAATACTGTTTACATAGAATTTACTATCTACCTACCAATTATGTCCCAAATATTTTTTTTACATGGAATATCACCTCACCCCCTCCTTCACTTTATGTAATACACAAAAGCAGCACCCATAAAAAACTAGATTACAACTACTTCTCTCTACAAACTATCACCATTTGACTTTACACGTTCTCGCCAGACTCTAACTACTTACGCCTCAAATAAAGCCAAAACAACCTTGTTCTAAGGCTCACTATCTTAGGTTGAGTCAGAGTAATCCCTGTAGACATCTGTAAAATATTATTCAAAACGCTATTGTTTACCAACATAAAAATGAACACTACTTCAAATTAGTAATCACTCATTTCGTATCACACATCCTCATATTCGCCCATACCACCTACAAACTTGCGCCTTACAAAACCACTTAACAAATAAATACACCTTAGAATTACCCTTTCCGTTTACATGAAAAAGTAATAACCTTACCCATTTCGCACTTTATCTTTAAAAATGTTACATCTTCCTTACAATAAACTAACTGAGCATCATTATCACCTTCTAAATGCCATTCGCCAGCTAATTTCAGATAAACACTGGTTACGGGTCGTTCATAGTCCCATTTTAAATCAGGTTGACAAACTGAAAACCTTTTTGTCTGTTCATCACCTTTCACCATGAATAATGCAGCATGAGAAATCTCTTTGATACAATCAATGGCAATCTCACCAGCTTCATAAACGATACACGCAGTTATTTCGGTAGCCCGATCACGAACGGCATGTGCAATAGCATCGTGTTGCAAAACTTCATAGGCCGGATCAACAGTATTTAAACTATTCTGAAACTTCGACACCTCTTCATCCTCCGCCTGAACAAGGATGGCATATTCATAGATCGCATTCTTCGGATGCCTGCCATGATTCAGAACTGCTGTTACAAACTTTCCCTGATTGTGTTTTCCATTATTCTGATATCGGGAATGCTGAACCGACCGATTCAGTACCAAATCCCCTTTCCTAACAAAATATGTATTTCCCACATTGTCAGCAATCACATTAACAGTTAAGCTATCAGAAACCATTGAGTTGGTATACGGAAATTCGGAAATCAATTGCCCGTTCCAATTCGTAGCCATTTCGTTGGATGATAACCCATTTTGAAACAAGGTTGTTTCCGTATCATAATTTTGGTTCCACGAAGAAATATTGCTACCCAAACAAATAATTCGGTTATCGAAACAAAATATCGATTTGCGTGCCTTTAAATTGAAAAACACGTCGTTCAAAACCATACCAAAAGCACCTTGACGACCATCAAACTGAACACCTCCAGCAAACACTTCGGCAGATCTGCGATTTACTGATCCGGTAATCGAAGCATTCAAAATTTCATAAGGTACATTCAAGGCAGTCGTACCGGGCAACCTGCTCCAATCCCAACCTTTCTCCTGAAAACCACTTGATTTAAGTCCTCTACCCAGCAAAATATCAATGGCTCCATGACTGTGAAAAACGCCATACCGATTGGCATTTTGCCAATTCTCCGCATTCCATACATATTTACTATAACCTTTAATACTAAGCATCCATTCATTACGCCTGTGAATCGAATTGGCAGCATTATTCATTGGCCAATGTCCGGTAGGAGCATTTTCAGCAGTTACACCTGCTTTCATCAATTGATAATTCAGTATCATATCCTTTTCAGGATATAAGCGCAGATAAGCTGCACTCACAATTTTGTTTAATGAGTCTTTTCCATCAACACTTCCAGCCTTGGTTAAATAATGAAAGGCACTTTCAACCTGTGGCGATTTCATGGTGAAATTCTTTGTAAAGGGATGCCTGCCAGTGAGTGCGTTAGGAAAATTGTACTTATTCGCATAAATTCGCATCTGAAGTAAGGCATTCGTCACATTCTCATGGGCTTCCCGGGTCACTGCAAACTCACTTCCTCTAAATATATAAATTAACATCGATGCGTAATGCAGGCCACCGATGGCATAATCAGGGTAGTGACCATAATGATGAAAGGCCGTACCGTCATATTTAAACCCATCCTTCTCGTCATGTGTCTGCATCGCCATCCGCAAGGATATGAATTTACTAAAGTTCCTAATCCAGGCTACCTTTTCATTATTACCTGAACTAAGCAGGTGGGTAATCAATTGTTCTCGCGCAAATGTGTGAAAATAATCCAAATTTGCATCGTAAGGTAATAACAAACATTCCCTGGCATTAGTTAACCATTGGCACAATTCCCTGGCATCATTTAGCAATTTCCTTTCTTCCAGCACTTCACGCATGAGAAAAATGGCCGACATAAATGTTTTAACTTTATACCCCACATTATGAATGGTTCCCCGTGCATGACCAGCTACCCATCCCTGATACTTCATTTGGTTTAAGACCGATGAAAACATTTCTTCAATCTGCTGTTTCTGCCTTTGATGGTCACTTTTATGATAAAGGATAGCCAGATCGTTTAAAAAGTCACCTACATTCTGAAAATTAACACTAGAGCTATGCATATCTGTACAAGTAGATGGAATTACATGTCTTTCAGTCATAAAACTGATGTAAAGACCTTGTGCTTTATCATCTGTTTTTAAAGATTTATAGAAATGCTGTAATTCCCCCCACTTTTGCTCCTGTTCTGCATTGTATTGACTAAACAACTCTTGAGTTAATCTTAATTCTATTTCATTTAAATCACTCAGCTCCTTTTCAGAAGCCTTAACAGGATTTACCTGCAAATTCAATACATCCAAATGTTTCTGACTCACTCCCGGACCACGGTGTTCATCTTCCCCATCCATCAGGTAGGGCACTTGAATATCAGCCATTGGCAATGCCTGATAAGTTTTCGCATTGGGGATAAGGGGACCAAATTTCAGACACCCTGAACCTTTGTCGGGAGCAATCACTTTGATGCCTTTAATCTTCTTATCCAAAAGGTCATCCATTGTCCCTTCCATATCAGTATAACGGATCCAGGCGGTACGCCATCCTGTGAAGTTCATTCCAAATGAAAACTCCATCTCTTGATCAACATCATCAGTTAATACAAACTTTAGATGCTGATCGCTTGCCTTTTCGTTATAGAGGTACAACACAAAAACAGGTGCATAAATAATACCACTGGTGGTAACGTTGTAATCCAGCTCATATTCACCAGGCAGGCTTAACTCACCATTCTTGTTCCAGTTCCAGGATAAAGAAGGCCTACCCATCATTTGAACCTGATTATCAATTTTATGCTGACCACCAATTGATATGATTGCTTTATAAGTATCTTTGGCTTCGAAATTGATGACTTTGGCAACCGATTGCGTGACAGGTTTTCCTGCCACAGCATACAGTGAATTGAGTACGACGATTAAAGTAAAGAGCCCCCTCTTTAGTGACAAATAATTTTTACGAATAGACATTTTAATACTTTTTTTAATACTTTCAGGATCACTCAATATCTGATCTCATTTTTTAATGAAATTTCTTTCAATAGAGATCACTAATTAATTCTAATAGTTTAACACACTGCATATTACACAGCAAGACAATCAATGCGTTTATATCTTGTTAGGCCACCCTTACCCACGTCACGTTACGTGCACATATGCAACCCAGTCAAAATCCTAAAAAGACTCTAATATTCTGATTGAATCGTAACATTCTCAATAATCATATGATTGGTAAGGGTTCGTAAGGCAAACCAACCTTCCCGCAATGGTTCAGGATCTCTTACATTAAATATTAATTGATCATCCCGCCAATATTGAATGGATTGTCCCTGTGCTATAAGTTTTATATGATATTTCTTATTGGGTACAAGAAGGTAACTGGCATCAGTTAAATCGTGCTCCGGTTTCAATGGTCTGTTAACATCGCCATTATACCGCCGGTAACGGGTTCTGGTATTATCATGCCCTCCCAATCCGACATAGTAACCTTGTAAAGTATGATAATTCCTAAATAAACCATTGCGTTTGTTATTACCAAGTTTAATATCTCCATCGGATTCTTTAGGATCAGAAAACATCCAAAAACAATTCAAATCACTCACCCGGTCATTGGCTCCGCCTTTATCAACCACAGTGGCATCATACTCAATCACAACATTTCCCTTGAGTTTTTCCCTGAACCATATCGTGATGCCTTTAGACACCTCTATTTCCATCTTATCGCCTTCCCAGGCTATTATACTACCACATTCATCCTGGATCTCAGCTATCCACCACTGAGCTTTTCCCGTGACATTGGTATACCTGATTCTTTCATCACTTTGGGCATTCACCTGACATAAGCAGCTTACCAATAAAAAAGCAACTAAACTATTAATAATATGTCCCATATATTTTTGACTTATATTTTACAGTAATCACTCCTGTTTTATCAATATCAAATCGAAATACCATAAATGCCCGACAAGTAAAAGAAACAATAACTAAATAGCTTCCATCATATAATATATGCTTACCATCATACTTTGATACTGGCATGCCTTCAAATATGGAAACCCCCTTAATATCTACAATACTTATCCATTCAATTCTTCTGTTCAATTTTCTAAGGGTACCCTGATGATATTGATCCGATATAAAATTTAGCACCTCATGCAAATAAGGTGGCTGTCCCTTGTCAGGAAGAACTAACTCTGTAGTTAATACCAACTGGCTAAAGGTTTTATTTTTTGGCTTCATTGGCTTCATAGAATGATATTTAAACTAAGTGAACAAGCTCTCTGTTTATCCTTCGAACAGGGTAATTAAACATATCCTACATCTTCAGGCTTTATCATAAAATCATTTCTAGCAGGTTATCAGACACATGCATGGTTTTCACCATATCATTTACGGTCCTTGTCAAATACAACTTTATTTAACCGTTGCTCCAGCTGAGCTTCATACAGTGATACAGGCCATACATTGGGTTGATTTAATCCTTCCACATAAATAAAGTCGTTATCCCGATTTTTCTCATCCTTATCTACCTGCATAACACCTCCAGGTTTATAAACACCAATGACCAAACTTCCGGGATACAGCTTATAACACTCATAGGACACACCTCCCCGTTTCGTTTTATTGTCATAATAGTTCCAAAATCCTTCAGGAAAGAATTCATTGACCAATAACCTGGACCGCTTATGAATTTTTTTCCCAATAATATTGTAAAAGGTATTATCACGACCTGCATGAGGCATATTCTGAGTAGCACCAGCCCCAGCCACACAAGCACCTTTAATATTGTCAAACAAATTACTCATTGGAAAGCCACCTCCATGAAAGTCTATCTGACCTTGTGGATCCGTAATTTCAATGTTGGTAAACACGCAACCTTCCATCATACCGCCACCACCTATATTGTGTGTACGATGCGCGTGCATTACCATATCTTTTACTAACAAATCCCAACTAACCGAAGCCACAACGCCATGGTGACCATCGGTACCTGATACAGAAATATTTGTTGCCGTTACATTCTTAGTGTTCTGAAATTTCATATCCCAGGTGAGATTATGAAAATTAACATCCTTCACCCAGCCATTCACGATGTTATTAAAACCCAACGCACACCAGCCATAATCCATTTCCCGGTTACCATGATGGCGATAGGGTCCATGCCACTCCCCTTCAAATCGCATGTGCTCCACCCCGACTTCTTCATAGAATTTAACATATACCATTTTGGGAGTCCAACGAGCCAGCAAATCCTTTTTTAAGGGTTGTACCAATTCTACAGTGTTATTATCAATCACTCTTTTAATTTGATTAACTGACATATAAGGTGAATACTTGGCAAAATTGGTCCATCGTTCTTCTGGCTCCAATGGATAAGCTAATGTTCTGCCCAGATCTTCAGTATATTTTCCATCATTACGTTCAGAGTACAATACGATCTTCACATAATCTCCACTCATAAATTTCTCCGCATTTTTAACCTCAATGGTACGCTGCCCTCTTTTAGACTCGGAAGTAATTGGCGTTGCATGTTTCTGATAAACCAATTCCTCTTTCCCTATTTCCAACATAAAATCACCATATCCTTTTGCCGGTAAAAACTTGTTGGTCATATGAATGACAGTTCCTTCCTCTCCACTGCCTTCACCACGCAGTACAACCTTACTGGCATGGAGCTTCAATTGTTTGGGGTTTAACGGATCACCATTCACAATATACCGTCCTTTAGGAAACAGGATCACCCCCCGTTTCTTCGATAATTTATCAAGAGCTCGCTGAATAGCATCAGTATCATCCTTTCCGTCATTGGGAATGGCTCCAAAATCAGTGATTTTTCCCAATATTTTACCCTTAACAGGAATGGCTTCTTCCCCATAACGGTAACCCGCATATGAAAAATCAAGCAAGCGAGCCTGCCCATCTTGCGCTACATATTGTTTCCATAGTTCAGACACCCAATAACCTTTTGGCAGCGGATGCTTATTCAACCATTGTTCCAGTCTATGCTCGTCCTTATTAGCAATAGGATAGGATGGTTTTACCACATTATAACTCTTCGCTTGCCGAGCCGGGTCAACTTTTGAAGTTTGTAATTTTAAATAACTTCTATATCCGTCCCCTTCCTTGGATCCAATAAAAACAGGCATCTCATTTTTCGAAAAGTCCATGATTCGCAAGGTGATATTACCATCAATAATAACATGAGCTTTTTGAGCATAGGAGGTCATATCAAGTTCATAGAATCTCATATTATCACTTTGATTCACCTCAATTTCACCAATAAAAGGCCCTGAATTGGGTTTGTTTTTCCAACAGGTTGTAGCGTCACTAATTGACCTGCCTTTACCATCATAAACACTCAATTTTGTATTACCTTTCAGTGCTTTTACCGGAATACATAAAACCGCCTTATCAATTTTATCCTGAACGGTATTTGTTTTGAAATGCAAATAAACTTCCGAGTTGATCTCTTCATCCTGACTACCATTCACAACCATTGGATCATTTGCAAAAACTTTATCTCGCTTACTTCCTCCTTGCACCATAACATCCGCACTTACCAACATCTTAAATTCACTTCTGGCAGATTCAGTTTCATCGGCTTTTACTTCCTGATTAGTTGATAATTTGCCTGCATTTGAATCAGGAATCTCACCATTGATTACCAGGTAAGCTTCTTTACCTGCACTTGCTCCATCTGTCCAGGTTTTTTCTTTGGCAAATAACGAAGCCCCTATTCCACTATTTGAAGTATGTTTTAACCAGAGAGATAAATATCCGGAGGTTTTAACCGATTCAATGTACGCCGCATCCAGCACAACACTATACCATTGTGGTTTAGAATTTTGAGCCATGGAAAAATGGCCCATATCAGTACCATTTCTTAGCGCATTATTCCAGATGATGGTTTCCTCATCCCACACATTCTGAATACTCTGAACAGCCACATCGACCACCTTTCCCTCTTTCCCGTTTTTAGGAAAGGCACGACCATAAACATACAACACCGCCGATTTAACTTCAGGTACCTTCTTCAGTTTAAATTTTAGGTATATCTCCCTGTTGTACTTGTTTTGTTTACCCGGATTCTGAAGACGCAAATCCCCATGATCTCCAAAATTTAAAGACGAATTCTCACCGGCTTCGACAAAGGCGTCTTCATATACATATATTTTTTTTTGCCCCTTCTTCTTACCAAATAAACCTATTGGCAGTAACAGTGATATAATGATGACATATATTTTAAGCATGTCTTTGAATTTTTTTTGTTTATTATTTCCTATTAATATCAAACCGAATGACTCTCTTTTATTCATACATTCAGTTCTACAAATCTTCGAAACTAATAGTGCTTGTTTGGTCTTATTTACACATCATCAACTTACTAATTTTCAATCCTTATCCTGTATTTCCAATTCAATTACCAGTGGCTCCTTAATTTCCTTTCCAGGTAAGGTGAGCAGATAATCCTCCCGATCCAGATAGTTTACTTTTAGTGCAGTCTTCCGCGAATCATTTAACCAAGCTCCCGTTAACTTTTCATCTTTTGGCATATGTAATTCCAACCTCTTTGAAACCGGTATATTAAAAACGATCAAATATATCTTATTCGTTAATTCATTTTTCACATAGTAGCCATAATGAGGATTTGACATCCCTGAATAGCCACAATTATATACCACATTTTTATTGGCCTGGATCCACTTTCCCACTTCTCTCGCTTTTTCCTTTTCAACTTCTCGAAATTGCCCTTCGGCATCCGGTCCAAAATTCAACAGAAAATTACCATTTAAAGAAACAGCCTTCATCAATCTTTCCAGAATTTCATTAGTCAACTTCACCGGGCTTAAGGACCAATCTTTATGGTATCCCCATTGGTTTACCGGCATAGTCATACAGGCTTCCCAATCAAAATTTTTGGTATTTTTGATATTTTTAGGTAATCTTCTTTCATAGTTATTATAATCACCCATGGGGTTTCCATTGGCATCACTACCACGATTTCCAAAATCATCAGCCCTTAATCGTGTATTAACAATACATCCCGGATTAACTTTTTTTAAGGCTCGCTCTATTTCATAGGAATATCGACCGTTTTTTTTCCAGGACGCCTCCCAGGTGCCATCAAACCAAAAACCTTTTACGCTTGGATATCTTTCCTGCAATTCTAACAGTTGATTAAGGGCGAACTGATAATAGCGGTCAAAAGCGATGCTATCTTTATCCGTTTTAATATCATCCCTATAATCCGGATGGTACCAATCCAAAATTGAATAGTATAAATACACATCAATTCCCTGATCATTATAAGCTTTTACAAACTCCCCGATCAAATCTCCTTTATAAGGTGTCGATGCAATATCAAAATCAGTATAGTTACTTGGCCACAAACAAAATCCTTCATGGTGCTTGGTGGTAATGGTGGCATACTTAGCACCCATCTCTTTCGCCATTTTGGCCCACTCCTCCGGATTATACTTTTTAGGGTTAAATTCATCCGCTAACGTTGCCCAATCATCAGCAGAAACATCAGCCCATTTTTTTAACCATTCCGCCGCTTTTTTATACACTACTCCATTCCATTCTCCCCCTGCCTTGGAATATAAACCCCAATGAATAAATTGTCCAAAGGTATTATCCCGAAACTTTTGCATGGCGGCATCTGTTCTTTTTCCAGAATACTGCGCCCCATATCTTAATTCCCTTTTTTGGGCATTTACCAACCCATTATAAATTAGACTTAAACTAACTATTAACACCCACACTTTTGCACTCTTCATAACCCTTACTTTTTTTTACTTTTGTAAAATAAAAGAAGGAAGAGTTGTTTTCCACTACATATACTTAGTGCACTCCTCCTCCTTTTCTTTCATCCACTCCATTACATTATTTTACATTCTGGAAGCCCTCTCATAAATAAAGGAAAAACAAATTGAGTATCTGAAAAACAGCAGACCAGGGGACTTCCAAAATGCGTTATTAATCCTACCTCTATAGACATGTGCCAAACTTATGCGTACCCTACAACACAAATAAAATAATCTCGAACTATAGCTATTACAGGCGTACTTTTTGAACAAACGTATTTTTTCCATCCATAACTTTAACTAAATAAATACCTGAAAACCGATTAAACTTCAAGTGTTGTCCTTTTTCAAATTGTCCATTTAAACGTTGCAAACACACTCCGGCTAAATCGTATACCTCAATATTAACCTGCCTGGTGCTTTTACTAAAAAACAACCCATTTTTATCTTGAAAAAACAGAACACTCTCTTCTTCAATCCAATTCAAATTGGTCGAAAGGTCACTCTTTAAACTGGTTGGCAACTGACCTTTTAAACGACTCTCTAACTGTGCATTATAAAGAGAAGCCGGAGTTACATCCGGATCGTTGAATCCTTCATTATAAATCCATTGATCATTACGGTCATTCACAGAATGTTCTACCTCAATCAGATTATTTGGATGATATACTCCTACCAGGATACTCTTGGGATGCAATTTGTAACAATCATGTCTGAATCCTCCTCCATTTGCAGAACGAATACTTGGATAATTCCAGTAACCACTAAAGAAATCTAAACCAGGCTTTTTATTTCCCTGCGTCACATTTCCAATCAAATTCCAAAAAACATTATAATGGCCTGCGTGAGGCACATTTTGAGTAGCTGCTCCACCATTCACCTGAATGTTGTTAATTTGTTCAAAAAGATTATTGGACATAAAACCCGCACCGTGAAAATCAATCATCCCGTCGTTATCATCTAACGTAATATTTGAAAACACATTACCGTGGGCCATTGCAGACCCTCCCAC
>Ga0193953_1000575_pt1 | contig 19125 bp, 24 predicted proteins | sample BB_4_MG_FD_140325 | JGI IMG/M metagenome (GOLD analysis project Ga0193953, IMG submission 140325) | Microbial mat bacterial communities from the Broadkill River, Lewes, Delaware, United States - BB_4_MG | ecosystem: Environmental > Aquatic > Freshwater > River > Microbial mats | place: USA... | reverse complement strand
CTGCAGGCCGGGATGGCTGATTGAGATTGAAGGTGTGGCCATCAAATCTGTTTACAACGAAGAATTTGCAGCATTTTAACATTGAAAAACCAGGGAAAAATGAAAAAACTAATCTATACAATAGGCTTGTTGGTGATGGGACTTTCCACGCTGACGGCTCAAAAAGACACAACACTCAACAAATACATTGAAAGTGAGCTGGTGCCCTTAGCCGGTAAAAAAGGCGTGAGCTTTTCCACTTCAGCAGGAGACTTTAGTTTCAAACCTTATGTACTGGTTCAAACCCGTGGCATCATGAATTATTACGATGATGAGGGGTTAAACCTGGCTGAACAGGATAATATTTTGAACTCCGGATTTGGTATTCCTTATGCCATGGTTGGATTCGCCGGTCGTGCCTTTGATAAGGTAACCTTTAATCTGGCGATAAATGCTGCCGCTTCTGGAGGAGCTTTGCTCAACCAGGCCTGGTTTGATGTGAATGTGAAAGAATCCCTACGATTCCGGGTCGGTAAGTTTAAAACACCCTATAACCAGGCTTACCTGGTGCGCCTGGGACAAACCTTGTTTCCAACATTACCTGCGTCCTTGAATACCCGCGTTAACCTGCCCATGGACATCAACTCGGTTAACCCGAAAATGTCTACCGGGTTTGACATTGGTATGCAGGTGCATGGACTGATTAATAACAAATGGGGTTATCAGTTTGGTGTGTTCAATGGTACCGGAATTTCGGTCAATAAGCCGACCAACACCATGAGTGATGACAACGGTTTGCCATCTCTTTTGTATGCGGCTCGTGCAGCTTATATGCCTCATGGTGAAATGCCTTTACACCAGGGTGATCCTGAAGACTTAAACAGTAAGTACATGTTATTGGCGGCATCAGCATCCTATAATGTTGAAGCTAACTGGGAAAGCAGTAATGATTTGCGCGTTGGCCTGGAATATGCCTTGCTATTGAACCGTTTTTACTTTAACCTGGAAGGGTACCTGTTAGATATGGATTTTACCGAACGTCAGCAGGTATCACCCAATTACCTGTTCTGGGGTGGATATGCACAAGCGGGTTACTTTGTAACACCAAAAATACAGCCTGCATTGCGTTTCGACATTATGGATCGTAACTCAACCGATAAGGATGGTTATCTGTACGCACCGGCTATTGGTTGTAACTACTACCTGATTGGTCATAACCTGAAACTACAGGCTTATTACCAGCACCTGATGAAAGCAGGACATGAAGACCTGTTCAGTGAGAACGATGATGATAACGGTATGGCAGAGCATCAATTCTGTGTTCAATTACAATTCGCATTTTAACAGAAACGATATGAATTTACATAAAGTCAAATACAACATTGGGCTGGTGTTCATGAGTCTGGCCATTTTATCTGCGTGCTCTTCTTCAGGTGAAGATACGCCGCAGCCTTCCTTTGAAGTAAAAGGGGAGTTTCGATTTACGGATGTTGAATTCTGGCCTGAAAACCAGGAAGTAGTGGTTGGTCTGTATGAAAGTAACTCGAATCAGGAGATCAAAACCCACACACTGAACAAACCAGGGAATACCAGTGTTTCTTATGTATTTACAGGCGTTCAGGAAGGAAGTTATGACATTCGTTTAGTTGTTACGGAAAACAGTGTTTACAAATCAAAGCTGTTCGAAAAGAAAGGTGCTATGGTGAATGCAGATGTGCAGATACCCGCTCAAACTGTAACCATGGTCTTCTTTGATCGTATTCAGGAGCAGGTCTTAAACTCTTGCCTGGCCTGCCATGGAAATTCCAACGAAGTGGCAGCCGGTCTATATCTGACTGCGGACAAAGCCTATTCTCAATTGGTGAACGTCAATTCAACCAAATCAGAGATGAAACGCGTACTGCCGGGAGAGCCGGACAAAAGCTTCCTGGTGAAGGTTTTGCAACGAGATGGCTTAAGCTTTGATCATGCAGCCAGTAGCACTGCCACAAAAGATGATCAAACACTGGTAGAAAACTGGATTTCTGCCGGAGCAAAAGATAATTAAAATACTTGAAGACTCATTTTAAGAGATTCAGGTTTATTATGTGTGATGTCCGGGAGTGTGGTTACTCCCGGACCTTTTAGTTTGAGACATGAACGTAATAATATTAAGCAAGATAACACCCGAAGCCATCGAACACGCTTTAATCGGACAGTTAAGAGATGGTGGTGATGCTCCGGTTCAATTACATCCGTCTATTTGGCGTATTCAGCATCCTTTGTCAGATGCTTTAAAAGACTCCTTTAAAAGATGGTTGGTTTTTACAGGTAATGCTCCTGAATACCTACTGGGTAGTCGGCTGTTCAAGAAGACAGATAGTCAGTTTGAATTGAATGGGTTAACCATAGGTGGACAGACTCCTGTAATTATAGCCGGGCCCTGCAGCGCTGAAAGTTACGACCAGCTGGCACGCAGTGCTGAAGGCATTGTGGACGCGGGTACCTCCTTTTTCAGAGCGGGCCTTTATAAGCCTCGTACCAGTCCCTATGCCTTCCAGGGATTAAGAAGTGAAGGGGTTGAATTATTGAGGCGTGTGCGTGAGACCTTTAACCTGACAGTTGTAACGGAAGTGATGGGAAGCGACCATTTGGACGAAATCGCTGCGGTCAGTGATGTACTGCAAATCGGTTCCCGTAACATGCACAATTATTCTTTGCTGGAGGAAGTAGCGGTTGCAGGAAAACCTGTATTATTGAAACGGGGAATGTCGGCCGGGATTGAGGAGTTTTTAATGGCAGCGGAATATATACTTGCCAAAGGTAATGATCAGATCATCCTGTGTGAGCGTGGTATAAAAACCTATGAAACAGCCACACGGAACACACTGGATTTGAATGCCGTTCCTTTTATCCGGCAACATTCACATTTGCCTGTTTTTGTGGATCCATCTCACGGTACCGGAGTGCGCACACTGGTTGAGCCAATGGCACTGGCTGCATTGGCTTGTGGAGCCCAGGGACTGGAGATAGAAGTACATCCTGAACCTGATAAAGCACTTTCGGATGGTCATCAATCATTAAGTATCCCACAATTTAAACAGCTGATGGAAAAAGTCAGTCGCTTAAGTGATTCGATGGCTGAGCTGGCCCATAAACAAACCTGTATGTAATGAAGAAGTTTACCTACCTATTTTTCATGATTATAAGTATTGTAATGGCTTCGTGTCATTACAATACCATTGAATTTGAAACTCCGGACATTGATCCGGACCAAGTGATTCGGTTTAAGACAGACATTGAGCCCATCTTTGAAACCCAGAACTGCACATCGTGTCATAATGGGGCAATCACCTTTAGCCTTTCTGCAGGCAAGGCCTACCAATCAATCATTGGGGAACAGCTAATTGATCCGGCGGATCCTGAGGCTAGTTTATTGCTGACGGTCCCAGGACATGATTCCCATCAACCCTATACCTACACGCCGCATGAAAAAGCGCTCATTCAGCAGTGGATTGAACAAGGTGGCCAAAATAATTAACTGATCGAAAGTATAAGACTATGCGAAAACTATTGATAATTCTCTTGTTGTGCAGTTTTGGGATGATGCATGCTCAACAGGAAAAACCTACTAAAAAGCAACAAGATGATCCGGTTCGGGAACCCTGGAGTGCCGGTACCATCATCAATCATCAAACAGAATACATCCCCCACGAAAAATCGTTTGAGTTGATCATGAACCACCGTTTTGGATCGATCAAAAACGGATTGAGTGATATTTTTGGTGTCATGGCCCCCGGGGCAACCATTCGGATTGGCTTGAACTATTCTATAAAGCCAAATCTCTTGATTGGTTTTGGTACCAGTAACCTGAAGAAGTACCAGGATCTGCAATTGAAATGGCGCCCGTTTGAGCAAACGGTTACTAATTCGATGCCTGTGTCCATGACTTTTTATGGCAATATGGGCATACAGGCTACTAAAGAGGAGGACTTTGGAAAAAAATACCAGTTCACTGATCGTTTTTCCTATTTCGGTGAAATGATTATCGGGCGGAAAATCAATGATTTAATCTCTGTGAAATTCAGTGGTAATTACACGCACTATAACTCCGTGACCGAAGAGTATCCACACGATGTTATCGGGCTCGGCTGGGGAGGACGTATGCGCATTTCTCCCCGATCAGTTATTACCTTTGAGGGGGGCTTACCGCTTTACTACAACCGAACACATCCCAAGGGCAATAAACCTCATTTGGGTTTGGGCTATGAAGTTTCGACTTATACCCACACATTTCAATTTTTTATAACAAACACGGCTTCGGTGCTGGCACTGGATTTATACCTTCATCACCAGGAGGGCATTTCGGAAGAAACCATTCGGATTGGTTTTAATATCAACCGGATCTGGTAATCTCCCATACTATAATTGTCGGATTTTTAAAAGATTAGCGGGTCCATAAAATATGGCCCGCTATTTTTTGATACCGATTCTTTAATGACTAAAGGGGTAAGTGCACTCCGTTTCTTAACCCTATTCATTAATAGATCGGCATTATACCAAATGTTATTTCATTATAAAAATGGTATAATTGCCAATGCCATTCTATATGTTTGCAAATAGTTTTTAGAAAATGGGTCATTCACATCATAAGCACGAACGCAAAACCATGTGGGTCGTTTTATTAACTGCCATCACCATGGTTGTCGAAATTATTTTTGGAATCACTACCAAATCCATGGCATTGCTGGCCGATGGTATTCACATGGGCTCTCATGTGCTGGCCATTGGGATGAGTTGGATCGCTTATGTGATTGTTCGCCGTGTATCGAAAAGCAAAAAGTTTACCGGAAACAAAGAGAAGATTTTATCGCTATCTGGTTTCAGCAGTGGATTGATGCTGTTAATTTTTGCCCTGGTGATTTTAGTAGAAGCTGTAGAGCGTTTATATCATCCTGCCGAGATTATATATAAAGATGCCATTTTAATTGCTGTTATCGGATTGGTGGTTAATATTGCCAGTGCTTTCCTGCTGCATCATGACCACGCCGATTCTGACCACAATATACGAGCTGCCTACTTGCATGTAGTAGCTGATGCCCTTACCAGTCTTTCTGCCATACTTGGCCTGGTTGCTGCTATGATTTGGGACATTCCGTTTATTGATACCATTGCAGCTATTATCAGTTCTATTGTGATTATAAAATGGTCGATTGGCTTACTGAAAGCCTCCGGTGCAGCCTTGCTGGATATGGAGGTATCTGAAAAGCATCACCATCATCACTAGTGGTTAAACTGAATAAACCTGAATTTTAACTTTCAATTAAAGTTTGCATACTTGCAAACAGACTAATGATTGACTAAAATCATCTAATTTAAGACCAACAACTCTTAAATAAGCATAAAACTTCCAATTGATTGGATGAAGACAGCTGAATGTCCCCCATTTAGCTTTGACAAAGATACGTTTGAGGTGTATATTACCTGACATCATATACATTGAACTGTAAATCGGGGGATCTGGAAGAGCTTTTTATTCATCTTAAAATAAAAAGCCATGAGAAAACTTTTTACTACTTGTTGTGCATTGGGGCTCCTGTTGTTGAGCACTTTACCATCACAATCCCAATCGACCTGGGAGGTCAATGTGAGTAATTTCACTTTTAATCCTGCCAACCTGACCATTGAACAAGGGGACCAGGTGGTGTGGACGAATACAGGAGGAACGCATAACGTGAATGGAACAACTGCCACGTTCCCCAGTAATCCGGTATCGTTTGGCAATAGTGTGCAAGCAGCTCCCTGGGAGTATAGTTTTACCTTTGATGTGGTGGGACAATACAATTACCAATGTGATCCGCATTCGGCCAATATGCAGGGAACCATAACTGTTAACACTGCCACTTCCATTGACAGGGTTGAGACAGGGAAATCCGGACTAGTTGTTTGGCCCTCTCCGGTAACTGATTTCTTAACTTTTGAATTTAACGATGGTATTCTTGGTCAATTTGAAACACTTACCCTGTTTAATCTTTCCGGAACTAAACTATTCACGAGGACAATTCGGCATACAGAAATCCTTCAGCTGGATATGAGCCACCTGCCTTCATCTATCTATATTTACCATCTGAGTAATGAAGAGGGTGAAACCCTGACCGGGAAAGTTATCAAGGAGTAGTAATTGGTTCATTTATTAATATTTTCAATATTTCGGCGCATGGTATCTATGTAAAAAAACGAGCTGGTTATCGGGAGTGCCGCTTTCAATCACATCATATGCCTAGGGTAAAGCCCTGGGCCAGAAAATTAAACTCTTTTAGGGTTTTCATTAGTTGATCAAAATGTTATTTGGAATCATTTATACCAGTTGATTATCCGGGTTGCTTCATGTCCTGGCTTTCTTTAGACTGTTGCTTTTTGGATTTGTATTCCAGCTTAACCTTAACCAATACTTTTTCGGCAATGTTTTTGATCAGTAGTTTGGGGATTTTGATATCAAAATCGGCTGGTTTCAGATAGAATTCTGATTCAGCTATTAGCTGATCACCCTTATTGTGAATGGTGCCGGGCACCTCAATTGTTTTCTTTACGCCATGAATTTCAATGTCTCCCTTAACCACGACCTCGTGCTTGCCCGGAGATTGAAGGTCAGCTGCTGAGGTTAATTTACCGGAAAATGAGGCCCTGGGATACTTGTGTGACTCCATGTATTTCTCATTGAAGTGTTCCTGCATCAAGGCTTTTTTAAACTCAAACCCGGATATGGTTACTACAAAAGCCACCTCATTGGTTGAAAGATTAATCAAACTTTTTACTTTTTCGTTTTCAGCATAGATGTCTTCCAAAGGTGCTGAAGAAAAAAATGATATAAAACCATTAAAGCCCTGGTATTTGTTTTGGGCCAAACCGACTGTGAAAGGCAGGCTCAAGAATACTATGACCCCTGCTAAGAATATCTTGTTCATACCACTCAATTTTTAATGTTTTAAGCCTTCTTATCATCAGCAAAGACAAGGATTATACTCACATCAACACATTCATTAGTCTACCAGCTAAATGACCGCATAATGCTGAATCCGACATGTACATCTCCATCAAAAAAGACATCATTGTTCCATTGCTGAGCGAAACCTGATGTTTGCAAACGGGTTGAGTTGGTTATAAAAAGTTGAAAGACATGTCCTCCGGTGTCTACATCTATCCCCAAGGAGAGTACGTTTTTCTGAGCGTCGTAAATATCCTTCTCAAAGGTTGGAAAGATGTATTGGTAATCCACATTGACAGCAGCAGATGGTGACACCCTGTAACTCAGCCCTAAACCTGTCAGCCAAATGGAATTGGGATGGTCGGTAGTTGGGACTCTGTTCAGATGAATGAAACCAGGTGCTAATTGTCCGGAAAGCTGTTCACCAAACTTGCAGGCCAGTAGTATTTGATGCACATATTCCAGTCGATCTACAAAATCGCGCTCCACTTCATAGTTTCTTGTCCGGATATTAACACCTGCCAGGTAAGACAAGGAAATAGCCGGTTTACCCAAATTACGTTGTTGCAGGATGGCATACTTTACATTGGACTGCAGGGTTTTGTCGAAATCGCTGGATCGGGCCAAGCCGAGGGCCAAGCGATTGCTCACCCCATAGTCTAATGCTAAATCGACATTAAAAACCTGGTCTAAGCCATATAATTCCTGAATACCATCGGATACACGACCAAAAAGGTGAGATACCCTGAATTGCAATTCTCCTTTCGTTAATTGCCTAACCGAGGGTCCCAGCACAACACGTGTACTTTCAAAGGTCAATACCGGCTGCTGATTATCATCTTCAGGAGTATTCAACTCATCGAGAAGATTCGTTTCCTGTCCGAAAAGTTGCAGGCTTCCCAAACATAAAGCCATTAGTGTACAAGCAACTGTTTTTTGCATCATCTTTACGGTATTTTATCTACCAGGTCTTTAAAGGCACTGAATTTATCGATGTCTTCCTGAGGTAGTTTATCTGCACCTTTGGGCATTGAACCATCATTAACATGGCTAAACATGTGGGATGCATTGTTAACAGCATTGGTGAGAATGCCATAGTTACTGCTGTTGCTTCCGCTATGGTAGCCTGCATGACAGGAAGTACAGCTGGCTGAAATTACCGGTTTTAATGTCGAATTAAAATTAGCTTCGGCAGCTTTGTATTCTTCGGAGTTAACATCGGGTTGTACCTCGTCATCGCTAGAGTTGGAGCAGGCGAAAAAAAAGAAAGTTAAACACAGGAGTAATAAGACTTTTTTCATAATGATTAGTTTTAAAGGTTATTAAGAGCAGTTCATTTAATTACATCGCTAAATATCGGCGCATGTTTGCTATGTGAGAATGTGGCTGACTGTTTGCGCGGTTTAAGTATCTTCTCTTTCCATGGGCGTACTTAATATTATGTGCAAACAACTGTTTTTTGCATCATCTTTACGGTATTTTATCTACCAAATCTTTAAAGGCACTGAATTTATCGATGTCTTCCTGAGGTAGTTTATCACCTCCTTTAGGCATAGTACCCGCATTGACAAGGTTAAACATCCCCGAAGCATTGTTAATGGCATTTGTTAATGTACCATAGTTACTGCTGTTGCTTCCGCTATGGTAGCCTGCGTGACAGGACGTACAGCTGGCTGAAATAACAGGTTTTAATGTCGCATTAAAATAAGCTTCTGCTGCTTTGTACTCTTCTGAAGGCTCATCAGGTTTTACCTCATCGTCGGAGGAACTGGAGCAGGCGAAAAAAAAGAAAGCTAAACCCAGGAGTAATAAGACTTTTTTCATAATCATTTATTTTAGATATTATTACAGGATTTCTCTAAACAACATTATATCATTCGACTTTTTATCGAATTCGAAAAAGAGAATGGTATAGTCTATTCAATGGTTAATTACGAACTAGTATCAAAAGCACTCATCACTATGCTATTAATATTACCATTAAATCTTAATTAAGTCTGCAGCCATCTTAATATTATCTTTCATATCATCGGCAATGTCCCCATTTCCATCATCATCGTCGGGATTGATTTTTATCAAACCGTCTTCGTCTTCATCCCTGGCTTGAGACAAATCGATTGTATGCATGGCATTCAGGAATTGATCCATTGTGAACTGGACTGTTACATTGACCATACTTCCACTGATAACAATTCCTCCGGGATTTTCGATGTCAAAGTTTTCGCTGGTATCGTGCCAAAACTCGAATGGCGTTCCATCAATGGTACCTTGCATATACATGGATCGATTGTACAGAACATCACTTGCTTCCCTGTCGGTTGACTTGTGTAATTTGAAGCGAAGCACTTTATAAGTACCATCCGGCAATTCAACAGACCCAATGGATTGACTTAAGGCTTCTGTTTCACTCATCAAATCCACATCATAGGGGCCACGAAATTCAAATTCAGCTCCTGTCAGATCACTCTCATCCAGCTTAAACTCCACATCCCTGAATGAAAGTCTGAAATCGGTTATTTTCACATCAGCTACAGTGGTTGCCTCACTTGCTTTCAGTGTCTGATTTATCCCTTTAACGGTTAAATTGACACCTCCGCTGTCATCGTCATCTGAGCTGCACGCTATCACGAACAGCACCGCTACAAAAATTGTCAGTAACTTTTTCATATCCTCACTTTTTAATTGATCTCTTCAGTAATTTACAGGTATATGATTCATAAGTCAATACGAGGTATAGTAACCATCCTGTTTTATAAACAATGAGTGATACCAGTATTTTGACTTCAAACCGATCTAATCATTGGAACAGGTTCTTATTCCAAATGGCAGGTAAAGGGGACACCAATGAATGAGTGCCGTAAAAACAGGAATCAGGCCCACCAGTCCCCACCATGATTTAAAGTAAATTCCTAATGCACCAATAATGATTCCAATTGTAATGCGAATCACCTTATCTGCTTTGCCTACATTGTGTACCATGATTATTTGATTAGAATGAAAACTACACTAACAAATATACACCCTGGTTACCCGTAAACTTTGTGACCCTGGTTACAAAGGCTTTAAAATTTTAATGATTCCCCGTTCCAGGGCAAGCAACCCTTCCTTTTCCATTTGTTTTAACAAGCGTGATATTACTTCCCTGGCTGTTCCAATTTCATGGGCCAAATCCTGGTGGGTTAAATGAATAACATCGCCTTCCTTATCCCTGAGTACTTTCAATTTGGCATACAATCGATCATCGATCTGTTTGAATGTAATGCTATCCACCAATGTCAATAAGCCTTCGAGCCGCTCATAATAAAGGCCTAATATGAATGTTCGCCAGGATTTATACTGATCCATCCACAGTTTGGCCTTGTCCACCGGAACTAAAACAATTGTTGAGGGAGCAGCCGTGAGAGCTTCGGCATTACTTAGTTTATTATTAAATGCAGAAGTTACTGAAAGCACACAGCTTTCGCCAGGTTCGATGTGATACAGAATGATTTCCTTACCGTTTTCATCTGTTTTACGAACTTTTATGTTGCCGTCAATAACCAGGGGAATGGCCCGGATATAGGTATTTTCTTTAAGAATTATTTGATTTTTTTCTATCCGGATGAGATCCATTTTTTCCACCTCGTCCAGCAGTTCCTGTTCAAGAATGTTTTTAAAATGGAAAGGCAAGCTCATCTCATTCTTGTTTTATTTGTTGGATTGGTACCGCAATCAATCACTCAACTACTCTAAACAAGATACATGAAAAATGATTCAATTAAAAATATATATGCGACAGGAGGATTTTTAAACCAATACCAATAAGAATTAAACCGCCGAATATTTCAATTTTTTGATTCATCTTATTCCCCAGTTTAGTGCCCATTATCACTCCCGAAAAAGAAAATGCAAAGGTGGTTAGTCCTATAATAACAATGGCTAAAAGTATATTAATTGCTATTACCCCAAAGCTGATGCCTACAACCAAAGCATCAATACTTGTAGCGATTGCCATCCCCATAAGTAGCAGGTTGTTTGATAATGCAATTGAAGACTGCTCCTTCTCATCTCCGGCAAAACTTTCGTAGAGCATCTTTCCTCCAATACCCAATAACAGGATAAAGGCGATCCAGTGATCGTAGATTTCTATAACACTTTTAAAGCTACTACCAATGGCCCACCCAATGAGCGGTAACAGCGCCTGAAAAGCAGCCATGATCAAGGCTACTTTTGTTATTGTCAAAATTTTGATTCTTACATTGCTATTGACTGCTCCGGTAGTAATGCAAATGGCAAAGGAATCGAGAGACAAGCCAATGCCGATAAAAAGTAAGGTTATTAAACTCATGAAATAGTATTGATTTAAGAGGTAACAAATATAAGGATCCTTACTATTTAAACGTTAGTTTTATTATCGAAAATACGTCCTGCTAAAAAGAAACTGCTTTTACTTTTCTGCAATAATGCGAAAACAGATACCCCAACATTTGGGGAGTTAAACAGGCTTACAAATATCCCCTCTATATCGTTGCATAAAAGCTATTTGTGCCAGATGTGCTGTGTGGTTTTCTTTAATAAGCTTGCTCTATTGCGATGGCATTTTACCTAAATATGGCGATTGTCCCAAATGATTGACAACTTTACTTTTGTATCGAATTACCTAGGAGAGTTAAAACTATTTAATACCAATCATGAAAAAGTTATTTCTATTACTTTTCCTGGCTGTATCTTTTGCAGGTATGGCCCAAGAACCTCAAGTGAATGGCGCCGGCCGCATTATGCAAGATTTAAATGACCAGAAACTGGTTATTGGCGGTTACGGACAAATAGACTACAACCAACCATTTGGCGGTGACACCCGTCAGAATGGGAAATTGGATGTACACCGTGTCATTGTGCTGGTAGGCTACCAGTTTAATGAGCGCACCAAGTTAGTTACCGAGCTTGAATTTGAACATGTTTCAGAGGTGTATGTTGAGCAGGCCTTTATTAACTATGAGATTACGCCATCATTAAATTTTGCAGGTGGTTTAATGCTGATCCCAATGGGTATTGTAAATGAGTACCACGAACCTACCACCTTTAATGGCGTGGAACGTCCGAACGTAGACAAATACATTGTTCCATCCACCTGGCGCGAAATTGGTGCCGGTATCAATGGAAACATTGCCGATGCCAACTTAAAATATCAATTGTATGTGGTGAATGGCTTCAAGAGTTATGAAGACGGTGCCGCTAAGCTAAGTGGTAAAAATGGTATTCGCAAGGGCCGCCAAAAAGGTGCTGAATCATTTATGAGCAGTCCTAACTTATCGGCCAAGATTGACTATTATGGTATCAGCGGATTGAAATTAGGATTGGCCGGATACTTCGGTAAAACACAATCGGACCTATATGATGGTCTTGATAAAAATGATAAAGCGGCAGAAGCCAAAGCTGACTCATCGGTGGTAGGAATTGCCATGGTAGGTGTGGATGCCAGTTATACATTGAATAAGTTTCATGCACGTGGCCAGTTAATTTACAATAAATTATCTAATACAGACCAATACAATGCACTAACAGGTAGTGATGTTGGCTCAGCCATGATTGGTGCATACGGTGAAGTAGCTTATGATTTAGGGTTAGGTGAAACAACCCTGACGCCATTTGTACGTATGGAGCATTACAACACCCAATACAAAACAGATGGATTCGATGCTGATGACACGTATAAGGTGAATGAGTTCATTGCAGGTGTTGGTTATAAAGTAGCCGATGGCGTTGTTTTTAAAGCAGATGTTCAATGGCGAAAGCCCAAGTCGGCAGACGATTACGATAAAATATTCAATATGGGAATCGGTTTTTGGTTTTAATTCCTAAAAGATATTTTCAAAAAAGGTCTGTCGTATGTAAGCCTCGTCAGACCTTTTTTCGTATTTAATAACTGATAGAATGATGCAGAGAATAATTATACTATTTGGATTGGTCCTGATTGGGGTAACTAGCTTTGCTTATAATCCCAAACTGGAAAAGAAGATAAAGAAGGAACTTAATGAGGTGTTTGACGGTTGTGAGCTCGCCAATTGTTCACTTGTTGAAACCTATACAGATTCCATTCAAATCACCACTGAAATATTCATGATTAAAGATGATGCAGCAGAGCAGCTTGGTTACTTTGCTATCTCGCAAGGGGAAGGGCGTTTTGAGCATTTTGATTTCATGATAATCTATAACCGACAAAAACAGATTCAGAAAGTCAAAGTCCTGCTTTATAAGTCGACCTATGGTTACGAAATAGGGAACAAACGTTGGCTTAAGCAGTTTAACGATAAGGATGTGCAGTCTAGTTTGAAATATCATGAGGACATTCAGGCCATAAGTGGCGCCACCGTGAGTGTTCGTGGGCTGATTAAGGGGGTAAACCGTGTCAATCGAATTCTCGCTGACTTACCATAGATCTTATTGGTTATGTTCCGCTAAAAAGACAAAAACTCAATAACCTTTGGGCCTGAGAAACTGTTAGTATAGAGAAACGGATACGTTATGGAAGATGTGCCATTTGGCAGTATAAGACCTATACGAACAGAATCTGAGATCACCTGCCCGGAGTGTGGATTCAAGAGAAAGGAGACCATGCCTTTAAATGCTTGTGCTTTCTTTTATGAGTGTACCGGATGTCACAAAATCATAAGGCCCAAACCTGGTGATTGTTGTGTGTTTTGCTCTTTTGGTACTGAGAAATGTCCACCTGTTCAAGGGGGTGGAGGATGCTGTTAAAAATCATGCTTCTATAAAGACAGTCATTTTGCAAGCTGAGCTACCCAGTTGATGAGTAGCTCAGAATCAGCATCAGAATCCTGCTGTTTTAATGATTGCAAGGTTGTTTTTCCTTTTTGGCCCTTTCGTATTTGCAGCAATCAGCCAGTTTTGCGTAATCTTCATCTTTGGCTTTGTGCTTGTCCGTATCATGACCGGCTTTAGCGATGGCCATATGCACCTTATGCACATCAGTTTTACCCTGATCAAAGGTAACCGCCATCATTTTAGTCTTTTTATCCCAATCAGCAACGGTAACACCAGTTACCTCCATGGCGGCTTTCTCAATACGCTTTTCACACATACTACAGTTACCGTACACCTTGAAATTTTCAGTTTTACTTTGGGCCCAAATGAAAGTCGTTCCCAGCAAAAACATGGCGATTAAGCTTACTTGTTTTGTTCTCATAACTTTTTGTTTTAGACTGTTGTTTTAATATTTGTAGCACCCATTATTTTAATCGTTCATACTGACAACAACCATGCAGGTCATCATAAGTTGCATCATCGGTTCGGTATTTCTCGGTATCATGACCGGCTTTGGCCATGGCCTGTTGACTGGCATCTACCGGAACCGGATCGGTTGGCAATACGCCGGTATCCCAGCCAAACGGAGACGTAATGATTCCCCAGCTAATGAAAACAAAGAATACCAAAAAAGTAACCAGTTTGTTTTCAAGAAAAAAACGTATGATTTTATGAAGCATAATATGTCATGTATGATTAATTCCTATATTAACAATTAAACAGCTCATCAAAAACACATGTTTTTAATGAACATCAGTTAATTAGAAAAAAATCATAATAAGTAGGTCTGTAGCCTTGAAAGTACCGTTTGAATAACGGGTGGTGGGGGTGTTTCGTAGTAGACGACGAATCTTGCGGTTTCCTCCAACTCATAATTTTCAAATTGCAAAACCATTGTCACTAAAACAGCCAATTGCTCAAAATTATACTGAAATGAAGGAGCGGAAAACTCATCTTCAATATCAACTACCACTATTTCATTATGACAACATCTGGAAGGGGTATCACAACAAGACTTTGGTTCAGTGATAACACTGATCGATTTTAAGGTGTCACCACAAAAATGTTTAGATACAGTCATGCCCATTGTTGTTACCAACAATAGAACCGCTAAAATTATATGACTGAATTTTCTAATCATTCGTTGCGTTTGTGAATACAAAAGTGCATAAGGCAGCTTTTACAAGCAAGTGCTTCTAACAAATTAACATTGTAATAACAGAAAAGGTAAAAGGATAGATAGTATTGCATGTAAAAAATTTTGAGATCTATATATCATTCAGTGATTTTCTTTCTTCCCTTTGTGTTTTAAAAGCAGAAGGAGTCATGCCTGTAACAGACTTAAATTGCTTGGAGAAATGTTGTACCGAGCTATAATTCAACCGATAGGATATCTCGCTTAAACTGAGCTCATCATATACAATGAACTCTTTTGCCTTCTCAATTTTTTGAAGAATCAAATACTTTTCAATGGTCACACCCTCCACTTCAGAAAAAAGTTTACTCAACGTGGAATAACCTGTATTTAATAATGGAGGCAGTTGCTCACTCAGGTGACCAATCATTTCAGGATTCTCCTGGTGATGTACCATGTGAACGATGGCATTCTTGATGCGCTCGATCATTTGTGTTTTTTTGTCATTCAAAACTTCAAACCCCAGCTTTTCAATTTCCTTTTCAAGCAGTTCCTTTACCTGTGTTTTTATAGGTTGTTTAAGCTTTATCTCACCTAATCGTACTTCTTCATATTCGATATTTAATTGATTGAGCAGCGACTCAACCACCATGATACAGCGGGGACAGACCATGTTCTTTACTGCTAAGGTATTTTCAGACATATGACAAAAAATTGTTAATCGCGTCGCTAAATATGATAAAGCCTGGCTAAGAAATCAAGTTTAGTAAATCATTCGTGTTTAAAACGCTTCGGTAATACATTTCATTTAGATCTTGTTTTATTAACAAATTCGCACAAAAGAGGGCTTGACCAGCTTCCTGTTTCTATTCCTTCAATAATTCACAACAGTATCCTGCTTCCTTTAATTTATTTATAACGTCGTCAGCCTTCACATCACTGGCGACAACGGTTAATCGTTTGTTTTTATTTTTAAAGTCCAGTTCCCAGTGTTCAATGCCTGACATGTTATCCAATTAAGGTGTGATGCTTATTTTACAACCATGGCACATCAGGTATGTTTTAAAAATCATTGTTGTACCCATAATACTTTTGTTGTAGAGTTATATCTTTTTCAATTTTAAGCGTAAACTATTACTTACCACTGATACCGAACTGAAGGCCATGGCAGCTCCGGCAATCATGGGATTGAGCATAAAGCCTGTGAGCGGATATAACAATCCCATGGCGATTGGAATGCCAATGAGGTTATATATAAACGCCCAGAATAAATTTTCACGCACGGTTCGAACTGTTTTTCGGGACAGTTGAATGGCCTTTGGCAGTTTGATCAGGTCAGATGATGTGAGGGTCATTTTAGCCACATCCATGGCGATGCCTGTTCCCTTTCCCATGGCAATACTCACATCGGCCAGGGCCAGGGCATGTGAATCATTAATGCCGTCTCCAACCATGGCCACCACTTTACCTTCATCCTGCATTTTTTTAATGCTCGCGGCCTTATCAGATGGCAGCGAATTGCTCTGGTAACTGCTAATCCCTGTTTGTTGTGCAACGGATTTGGCCGTTCCCTCATTATCACCTGTGATCATCACCACTTCAATCCCCATATTTGTCAATTTCTGAACGGCTTTTGGAGAAGAGTATTTAACCGGATCGGAAATGGCAAAAATGGCTTTTATTTCATGATTCACTGCGAAGTACACCAGGGTATTGGCCTTTTCTTCCAAATTGGTAGCATCATTTTCTAATACATCAGGTATGGAAATACTTTCTTGCTGCATGAGTGATTTGTTCCCAATCAAACAGACCTTACTATCAATAAAGGCTTTGGCCCCGCGACCTGTCAGACTCTCAAATCCCTCTACAATGGGTATTGTTATTTCCAATGGCTGCAGGTGATCCATAATAGCATTTGCTAACGGATGTTCAGACTGCGATTCCATTGAAACGATTAAAGAAGAAAAATAATTTCGTGATTGTTCCGGAACATTCCAGACCACATGGGAGACAGATGGGCGCCCTTCGGTAATGGTGCCTGTTTTATCCAGAACAACCGTATCCACTTTATGGAATATTTCCAGGCTTTCAGCATCTTTTATTAATATTCCATTTTCAGCACCTCTTCCAATACCTACCATAATAGCAGTAGGTGTAGCCAATCCAAGGGCACACGGACAAGCGATAATGAGCACGGTCACCATTACCAGAAGCCCCTGGGTGAAAGCATGAACTCCCCCCAACAAAAGCCAGGCAGCGAAACTGATAATGGCCAGAATAATAACCACCGGAACAAATACAGCAGCAATTTTATCAACTATTTTTTGAACCGGCGCCTTACTTCCCTGGGCCTTTTTAACCATTTCAATAATCCGGGCCAGCATGGTATCACTTCCTACCTTTTCGGCCTGCATCTGTAAACTACCTTTTTGGTTAAGTGTGCCGGCAAACACCTTTTCATTCTCATTCTTCTCAACGGGAATGGGTTCTCCGGATATCATACTCTCATCCACAAAAGAGTGCCCCGATACGACCTGGCCATCAACTGGAATTTTAGAGCCTGGCTTTACCAGTAGCAAATCTCCTTTTTTAACGGCATCTATTGCTACTTCTTGTTGATTGCCATTAGCAGACAGTTTAATGACCGATACAGGCTGTAGACCCATCAATTTCTTTATGGCTGAAGAGGTATTAGATTTAGCTTTATCTTCCAGTAACTTACCCAAGAGTATAAAGGCGATGATAACTGCTGCCGCTTCAAAATAGACATGCACTTCAAAACCCTTAGCTAACAAATATTCGGGGAAGAGTGTATTAAAAGTACTGAAAAGGTAGGCAATGGAAGTACTCACTGCCACCAGGGTATCCATATTTGCCGTTTTGTGTTTCAATTGCCGGAATGCATTGATGAAAAAACTACTTCCGGAAAAAACAAGTACCGGTGTGGCCAACAACCACATGATAGGATTGGCAAGTGGTATTGTTGGGAAGAACATCCCGATGATAACGATGGGCAGACTCAATAAAATAGCCCAAATGGTTTTATTTTGAAGTATCCTGAATTGCTTTTTTCGATTTCGTTCAAGGCTTTCAATGGCAGATTGTTCCTGGTTGACTAAAAGATCATATCCAAGAGCTAGTACTTCTTTTTGTAAACCATCCTGTTGAATGATTTCTGTATCATACTCTACATTCAGGGAAGCATCCGCATAGTTGACGTTGACCTCTAATATCCCATGCTGATTTTTTAAATGCTTTTCAATATGTGCCGCGCATGAAGTACAGCTCATCCCTGTAACAGGGATTGACATTTTTACAGGAGAAATATGTGCTGAAGTTGTCATTACTTTTTTTCTCAAAAGTACAATGACAACCAACCGTCTGTGTTACACAATTCCTGAAAAGATGTGTATTGTTTTGATTCATCCTGTGGGTCTGATTGATTTATTTTTTTGTTGATGGTATTGGTTTGTATTTACTTCCAGTTGCAGGACAGAATATTCATCCGATGATTGGGGAATTTTTATTTCAATAACTCCCATTTCCATACCTTCTGACGTTTCACGGCAAGCATAATGCAATAAAAACCCCAGCGGGATTTGCGAATCCTCATGATCTGCACCGGAAAACAACGAAACTCGACCCACCCAGTTTTTCCTGTGGCTTCTATGTATTTTATTCAGAAAGGTAGTAGCATCATCCTCCATTGCCTGCATAATGACATTCATTGACTCCTCATCAAGGAAGTTGGTAATTTTTTCTTCGGTATTTAGTATGATCATCACTAATGACTTTAATTAGACTAAATTTAATTAACTATTCAAAGGTAAGATCCGATCAAAGCTTAATCAAGCACTCAGATACTCAATTGTGATCAACTAGTATGTTCTATTGATGAAATTGCCTAAGTATGCTACTTTAGCACCTCTCAATTCTCAAATTTGTGAATATTGCTTAAGCGCAAAACAGAAAAAATCATTGAGCAATTAAACTTAGACAGATAAATTGGTAGTGTTAATTTTATATCCCGCTATATGAGGTAATTAATGCATCACTCCATCGAAAATTGCTAAAAAGATCGTTGCGTGATAATGATAGTTTCTCAGCTATTTACGTTTATCTAAGGAGTTTTCAGAGAATGAAATCAGATTCACCATCTCTCGTAATCGACTGCGTACCCTTGCCCCATACAATTCATCAAGCTGATCTACATCCAGGTTGGTGGTGATGTGGGTGATGAGGT
>Ga0193953_1000572_pt1 | contig 19227 bp, 15 predicted proteins | sample BB_4_MG_FD_140325 | JGI IMG/M metagenome (GOLD analysis project Ga0193953, IMG submission 140325) | Microbial mat bacterial communities from the Broadkill River, Lewes, Delaware, United States - BB_4_MG | ecosystem: Environmental > Aquatic > Freshwater > River > Microbial mats | place: USA... | reverse complement strand
TTAGGTACTCGCCCTTTGGGAGCTCATTAGCAAACTGATAACATCGCAAAATTGAAGAAATATAGAGTAACTATGTTTAATCAATTTTCCTTGTTCTAAGCTCGCTAATGAAGCTCTGAGTTGTGAAGAAATTTAATCGAATTGGTATTAGTTAATTTATGCTAAGTTAAGAAAACAATATTTATTACCAATATCGATTGATTTATCGTTTTATTTCTTTTATAAAATTTATTAGGCATTGTTTAATGTCCATTCTTCCAATTAGGAGAGCGCTTTATGACAAGTAAAATCTCAATTCCCAGTTCAGGTGATAAAATTACTGTATCCAATGGTAAATTATCAGTACCCAATAACCCTATTATTCCTTTTATAGAAGGAGATGGTATTGGTATTGATGTAACGCCACCTATGATTAAAGTCGTTGATGCTGCTGTCAAAAAAGCTTACGGTGATGCTAAGAAAATTTCGTGGATGGAAGTCTATGCGGGTGAAAAAGCAACGCAGGTTTATGATTCTGAAACATGGTTGCCTGATGAAACATTGGAAATGTTCAAAGAATACAAAGTTGGCATCAAAGGCCCGTTAACTACCCCAGTTGGCGGTGGTATGCGTTCATTAAACGTTGCTTTACGTCAAATTTTAGATTTATACGTTTGTCAGCGTCCTGTACAGTGGTTTACTGGTGTGCCAAGCCCAGTGAAAAAGCCATACGAAGTTGACATGGTTATTTTCCGTGAAAACACCGAAGATATTTATGCGGGCATTGAATACCAAGCAGGCAGTGAAAGTGCCAAAAAAGTCATTTCTTTTTTAACAGAAGATATGGGGGTAACCAAAATACGTTTTACTGAAAATTGTGGTATTGGTATCAAACCTGTTTCAAAAGAAGGTACTCAACGCTTAGTTCGTCAAGCGATCCAATACGCTATAGATCATAATAGAGATTCAGTTACCTTAGTGCACAAAGGTAATATTATGAAATTTACCGAAGGCGCATTTAAAGATTGGGGTTATCAATTAGCGTGCGAAGAATTTGGTGCAGAATTGATTGATGGTGGCCCTTGGTGTCGCATTAAACACCCTAAAACAGGTAAAGAGATTATTATTAAAGATGTTATTGCTGATGCCATGTTACAACAAGTGTTATTACGCCCAGCAGAGTACAGTGTTATTGCCACACTGAACTTAAACGGTGATTACTTGTCTGATGCTTTAGCCGCGCAAGTGGGTGGTATTGGTATTGCGCCAGGCGCTAACTTAAATGATGAAGTGGCTATTTTTGAAGCAACACATGGTACTGCACCAAAATATGCGGGTAAAAATAAAGTGAACCCAGGTTCCGTAATTTTATCAGCAGAAATGATGTTAAGACACATGGGGTGGGTTGAAGCGGCTGATTTACTACTTAAAGGTATGTCTGGTGCTATTGGCGCAAAAACCGTAACTTATGATTTTGAACGCTTAATGGATGATGCCACGCTAGTGACTTGTTCACAGTTTGGTGATTGTATTATTGATCATATGTAATTTAATGATATAGAAAACAAAAACCAGTATTGTCAATTATGATAATACTGGTTTTTTATGCTTATAATTTTTGTTTATAAATATGGGGTTAAAAGGTAAAACGATCTTTAACCCATTGTACTAAAAGGCCTAAGCTTTCATACCAAGCAACCGTAGTTTGTTGTAGTTTTTTGCTATTAGGCACATAGTAGCCCCAACCTTTAGGGCTATTCATGTTTTTTACCCAATAGCCTGTTGGTGCCGCAATAGGGGTTACTCCTTCGTTTTGAAAATATTTCATTGCTCTTGGCATATGGTTAGCATTAGTAATTAAAACCACATTGGTGCCTTGCACTCTCGGACTAATTAATTGCGCCTCTTCTTCTGTATCTTTAGGGAAATTCTCGGTAATTATGTTTTGCTCGGACACACCTAAGAGCATTAATGCTTGTTTCATTTTTTGCGCATTAGATACTGTATCCGTACTGTGATGTCCTGAAGTAATTATTTTTGCTTCTGGATGTAATGTGTATATTCGTAACGCTTCTATTAGTCGTTGAGTAGATGCAGGGTGTAATTGGCTGGTAACAGGTAAGGCTGCGTTTGTTGTATGCCAACCACCTAGTATTATGATGTAATCAACAGGACTGCTTGACCGGCTAAAGGTTTCATAGTTATCTTCAAGTTGAACAATAAAGTGATCTGAAACCACAGGCATTGATGATACAAGCAACAATAATAGGGCTGAAAGCAAACACTTAAAACTTCTACGAGGACGCTTTTTAAAAAAATAAAGTGACACTACGAGTAAAATTAACACCATACTAATTGGCATTACACAGACTGTTATTATTTTTTTAAGTAAGAATAAATCCATTAAATTCAATCATCAGTGATAAAAAGTGATGTTACTATATCAATTCACTCAAGCAAAAGATAATCTGATTTATATGATTGAAAACGTGATTGAAATTCTGCTTACAAAGTAACATTTTTTCTGAGAAATATTGACTTTCTTTTGTCAATTTGATGGGAAGTAATACCAGTTTCATTAAGTTTGTGATCTTGTTGTGCGTAGGAAAAATAAATCAGGGCAAGGCGCTTGATTGAGCAATAGCAGGCTATTGGGATTGAGAGCAACGCCGCCATGGAGTATTTTAACCAGCACAAGTGGGCAATAATTTAGTGAAATTGGTATAACCCCCTTAAATAACAATGAACTTCTCATAGAGAACACTGAGCTATTACGTTGTTAAACGAGCAACAGCAAGGATAAAAAATAAAATGACTTAGACGTCTAAAAGTCTATTGCAATTGTTTTTTATTTAAGGTTTAATAATGCCGTTGCTTAAATACTATTGTTGTAGTTATTTATGTAACACCAGAAGAGGTGCGATAACTAGGTAGACAACGTTATACCGTAAGGTATTAGGAACCACATTCCAATATGCGCTGTTGAGGGAGATTATCGCCGAGAGCATTAACACTGTGGCTGTTACTGTTCGGTCACTAAGGCTGAATCCTTAGGGCTGTCACCTGATTTAATGGTCTGAAAAGACTAAGGTGGAGAGCTTCTGGCTGAAAAAGTTACTTATAAGTATGCTTATCTGTTAATACATTAGCCTACCAAACTGTTCAGTCATGCTCTTCCTGTTTTAATTCGTGAATGATTAACAATGTTACTATTGATAAGTAATTTAAATCATAGCACTTAGGAAGATTACCCATGTTTCACCAAGCATCAACAATAGAAAGTTTACCCTTAATTGTCGCTAAATTTGGCGGTACAAGTGTGGCTGATTATCAAGCCATGTTACGCTGCGCTCAAATTATTAAAAATGATAACAACAACCGATTAGTTGTTGTGTCTGCTAGTGCTGGCGTCACTAATTACTTAGTACGTTTAGGACAAGAAAATCTGTCTATTGAAGAACAAACTGATATCATTGAAAAAATACATGCAATTCAATTAAACATTACTCAACATTTACAGCAAGGTGTTGCGCAAAGCTTAAATACTGAAATTGCCAATTTGCTTGATGAATTAGCAAACCATGCATTAAAACAATCGCAACACCATAGTATAAAACAAGCGGATGCTATTCTTGCTTTTGGTGAACAATTAAGCTCGCGAATATTTGCGCAAGTTCTACAATCTGTAGGCGTAAATGGTGCTTATTTTAATGTACAGCAAGTAATGAAAACGAATAGCTTATACGGTAAAGCTGTTGTTGATATTGAACAGTTAAACGTAGCATGTCGTGATCTTTTATTGCCTAAACTGGCAAATCAGGTACTCGTTACGCAAGGGTTTATTGGGCAAGATGGATTAGGTGAAACAACTACATTAGGACGTGGCGGCTCAGATTACAGTGCGGCACTACTTGCTGAAGCGTTGAATGCGACTAATTTATCTATATGGACGGATGTGGTCGGTATTTTTACTACCGATCCTCGCATTACTGACCAAGCACGCGCTATTAAAGAGATTAGTTTTGGTGAAGCGGCTGAAATGGCAACATTCGGTGCTAAAATATTGCATCCAGCCACGTTAATTCCTGCAATGCGTCAGAATATTCCAGTGTTTGTTGGCTCAAGTAAAGAGCCTGAAAAAGGCGGTACTCAAATAAGACAAAAAGTAGCATCTAACCCGACTTATCGTTCTATTGCTTTAAGACGCGAACAAACTTTAGTTACGGTAAAAAGCCCTGCAATGTTACATGCTAGTGGCTTTTTAGCGCAGGTTTTTAGTATTTTGGCTAAACATGAACTCAGTGTTGATTTGATCACCACCAGTGAAATTAGTATTGCACTAACTTTTGATAATCCAAGTGGCTCTAGTCAGTCTTTGCTAACGACAGCGGTAGTGAAAGAATTAGAGCAATTATGTGAAGTAACGGTAGAGCATGGTTTGTCTTTGGTTGCGGTTATAGGTAATGGTTTAGACTGCGCTAAAGGTATTGGCCAAGCTATCTTTCAAACAATTAATGACACAAATATTCGTTTAATTTGTCATGGTGCTAGTGCCAATAATTTATGCTTTTTGGTGAACGAGCAAGATGCTAACAATGTAGTTGAAAAACTTCACAGCGAGCTTTTTGTGTAAGTAGTTTAATTATTTATACTCGGTGGTTAAATAGCTTTTAGTTAAGGCATGATTCGCCACCAAGGTCGAGTTATTTCATGCTCATGGTGGTTAATAACTTATCTAGTTGGCTATTCATTGCTTGTAACTCATTCATGGACAGCCCCGTCACTGAAAACATTTGTGCAGGAATGCCATATGCCTGCGCTTTTAATTTACAACCTGTATCGGTTAGCTTTACTTCCACGCTACGTTCATCAACACTATTACGAAAGCGGCTAAGTAAGGCTTGCTTCTCTAGCCGCTTTAATAATGGAGAAAGCGTCCCTGAGTCTAAATCCAGTTTTTCACCTAACTGTTTAACTGAAATAGTATCCGTTGTGTTATTGTTTTCCCACAAAACAAGCATCACCAAATATTGAGAATAGGTAAGCCCCAACTTTTTTAGTACAGGGCTATAATGGCGATTCATTAATTTTGATAAACTATAAAGCCGAAAACACAACTGATTTTCTAGCTTTAAACTATCATCATTGTTCATAAACTAATACCTGTAAATTAATATGCTTAGGTAGACAATTCAGAATCTACTGTTAAAGTTGCAATACCCTATGTAGGTTAGAATTTATTCTGACATGAGGCAATAAATTACCCTCGACTATTGGGTGTTACATTTTTTCTGAGCGAAGTGCATAGCCAAGTAAATTAATAACTAAGCACTTACAGTAAGTTTTTAATATCAGACTCTATCGCTTCAGGTTTTGTTGTTGGGGCATAACGTTTAACAACTTCACCTTCTTTATTTACTAAAAACTTAGTAAAATTCCATTTTATGCGTTTAGAGCCCATGATTCCTGGGGCTTTAGATTTTAAAAAAGTAAACAACGGATGAGTGTTTTCACCGTTTACTTCAATTTTGCTAAATAAAGGGAACTTGATATTAAAACGTAAATCACAAAACTGTTTGATTTCTGCATCGTTTCCTTTTTCTTGTTGCTTAAATTGGTTACAAGGGAAGGCAAGTATTTCAAAACCTTCAGGTTGATACTTTTGATAAAGAGCTTGTAATCCTTCGTATTGTGGCGTAAAACCACAATCACTGGCTGTATTAACAATAAGCATTACTTTGTTTTTAAACTGTTTTAAATCAATAGATTGGCCCGAAGTGTTGTTAGCTGAAAATTGATAGATATCGTTAGACATTGTAATTCCTTTATTTTGTTTAGTTGTGTGTTAACAACGTATTGTTTGTTTTTAAGTTGTGCACAACTTAATTTTTATTATAGTAACCTTGATTTTAGTTGTGCGCAATTAAATTGTATGGTTTTCTATTCATGTACGTTTATTATTTTTGTTTTAACCGCAAAAAAGGGTAAACTTGCCCCATATAAAATTATTACTCTAATTAATCCTTAAACCACTGGTGGACATCGAAAATGAATCCAATAATTGCAATGTTAAAAGAACATAATATTAGTGATGAAAAAATTAATGAGCTTTTTCAAACGTTAACAGACAACCCCTTAATGGCAATGGGTGTTATTCAGCAACTAGGCATTCCGCCTGAAAAGCTACAAGCCATGATGGGTTTAGTGATGACAAAACCTGATTTAATCAAAGAAGCAGTTGATGAACTTGGCTTAGATTTTTCAAAGGTTGAAGCGGCAAAATCTAAATTAAAAGAAGGTTTATAGCTAATAATGAATAATAGCCACGTTTTTACAGAAGCAGATTTACTTAACCAATTAAAACAACAAGAAAACAATGTTGAATTTGAACAAGTGATGCAAGTTATCGCTGATAATTACCAATATCAACCAACAGCATTTACTAATGGTTTACTTGTTAATGAAGCTGGCAGTAATGAAGGATCGTGTAAAATATTTTATTTTGCCTTTATACATAAACTTAACCCGCAGCAAACGTTAGCTTGTTTTGGTCGCTATTACCGTGAAGATGTTCTAAAAAATCCAACGGGAGATGATCATGGTAATATTAGAAACTTTATGAAGACAGGTTGGCAAGGTATAGAATTTCCCCAAGCTGCTTTGATTTCGCTTCAGCTTAAGTAAATACGTTAAATTAACTAGTTTACTTAAATAGTTAAATAAGCGTGAATTATTAATTCAGCTCCCAATTAAGATAAGGATTTAAGAATGAAAGTAGCATTTATTGGCTTAGGCGTGATGGGATATCCCATGGCTGGCCATCTTCAAAAAGCAGGATATGATGTTTGTGTGTATAACCGAAGCGTAGAAAAAGCACAAAAATGGCAAAAAGAATACTCAGGTAGCTTTGCTACAACACCTGCTAAAGCAGCAAAAGACTGTGACATTGTGTTTTGTTGTGTTGGTAACGACGATGATGTGCGTCAAGTGGTCTTGGGCGAAGAGGGAATATTAGCAGGTATGCCAAAAGAGAGTATTTTGGTTGATCACACCACGGCTTCAGCTGAACTGGCTCGAGAATTGGCACAAGCAGCACAAGCGAATAGTCAATACTTTTTAGATGCGCCTGTTTCAGGTGGCCAGGCAGGTGCAGAAAATGGTGTTTTAACTGTAATGGTTGGTGGTGATGAAGCTGTGTTTGCAAAAGCGGAACCTGTTATGGCAGCTTTTGCTCGTTTTAGTCAATTAATGGGGCCCGTTGGCTCTGGTCAGTTAGCTAAAATGGTTAATCAAATCTGTTTTGTTAATACAGTACAAGGATTAGCAGAAGGGCTGAATTTTGCTCAAAAAGCGGGCTTAGATACGGATAAATTACTAGATACTATTGGGAAAGGTGCTGCTGGCTCTTGGCAAATGGATAACCGAGGTAAAACCATGTGTGCCCGTGAGTTTGATTTCGGTTTTGCTGTTGATTGGGTAAGAAAAGATTTGGCAATGGCCTTTGAAGAAGCAGAAAAACTAGGTGCTGATTTAACGATAACTAAGCAATTAGATGAATATTACAAAGAAATTCAAGATAATGGTGGTAATCGTTGGGATACTTCTAGCTTGATATCACGTTTTAAAAAATAACGGTTAGAAGTAGAACAAGAAATAGGGTTAAACATATAGCTATTTATAATTAACCCCTAGAGCATAGAAATTCAGCGCTCTAGGGGTTAAAGTAGTTTTAGGTTATAAGTTAAACACCAATGGCACAGATGTTAACATCAATAAAACAATCATAGCGATTGCTGCAATATTCAACCAAAAACCAGCTCTAGCCATATCAGCAATACGTAACTCTCCTGAACTAAATACAATAGCATTTGGCGGCGTCGCAACTGGCATCATAAAAGCACAACTGGCTGCTAGCGCAGCAGGAATTACCAGCATCAAAGGGCCATCAGTTAACGTTACTGCGATAGGGCCTAATAAAGGTAAAAAGCTTGCAGCTGTTGCTGTATTACTGGTTACTTCAGTTAAAAACAAAATTGTAACTGTTACCACTAAAACAGCGCCAATAACAGGAATATTTGACGTAGCCTCAAGTTGTGTCGCAATATACCCCGCAAGTCCTGATTTTTTGATTAACCCTGCTAAAGCTAAGCCACCACCAAACAGCAAAAGTACGCCCCAAGGTAATTTTTTAGTATCGTCCCATGATAAAATACGAATATCTTTTTTATTATCAACAGGCACAACAAACAATAACAAACCAACGAACATGGCAATACCCGTATCAGAGATAGCAAGCCCTGTAAACTTGGCTATTAATGGTCTGAATATCCAGCTTATGGCCGCAAAAGCGAAGAAAAATAGCACAAGCTTTTCGCCTTTGCTCATTTTTCCTAATTCTTTCAATTTTTCTTCAAACATTTTATGGGTATCAACTTGCTCCCCTTCGTTCACCTTAAAGCAAACTCGAGTAAGAATGAACCAGCAAAGCACTAACAGCACTATTGTTAATGGCACACCGATAAGCATCCATTGAGCAAAACCAATTTCTATATTGTAGGTGTCAGCTAAATAAGCGGCCATAAGAGCGTTAGGAGGCGTTCCAATTAATGTTGCTAAACCACCAATGCTTGCTGAGAAAGCAATGGCCAATAACATTGCTTTTGAAAAGCTTTCTTGGTCATCTTTATGTTGTTTGTCACCATTTTGTTTAACCATATCAATAATAGATAATGCGATAGGCAACATCATTACCGCGGTTGCTGTATTTGACATCCACATTGATAAAAATGCCGTAACAAGCATTAAACCACCAATTTGCTGGCTTGGTTTTGTGCTAACCATAGACATTGCTTTTAATGCAATGCGTTTATGTAAATTCCACCGTTCCATTGCGATTGAAATAAAGAAACCGCCAAGAAATAAAAATATTAATGGGTGTGCATATGACGGTGTTGTCGCCTTGATAGGGGCTATACCGACGATAGGTGCAATTATTAAGGGTAAAAATGCAGTAACAGCAACAGGCGTTGCTTCAGATATCCACCAGACCGCCATCCATAAAGCTAAGCCCAGCGTATGCCAAGCTTCAGAAGACATGCCATCAAATAGGGGCGGCGTAAATATTGTGAACAGCATGAATGCAGGGCCGAGTAATAGCATTCGCACAGGGGTTGCTTTGTGTTGAATATTAGACATTGTTTTTTCCCACTACGTAGTGTTTATAATAGTTTTAATTAATGTAGTGCAAAGATATTGCCATATTTATATCCACTTGTTAAATAAGAATATTAATTTATAACTGTATCTATTCATCCTAAAAAAGTATCTAAATCCACCCAAAAAATTACACAAATGTGTGGAATGCCGCCATCGACTTATTAAATAGCTAAACGATCGAACCATTACCCTTGAACAAATTCATATAAAGCTTTTAATACCGACATTTTGGCTTTATCTGTTTCGTGTTCATGAGCCAAATTCTCAACCGTCATCATAAACTCATCAATAGATAAAATACCTTTACCACCATATTGCAGTTTACTATGACAATATTGCTGCCACTTTTGTTGTTCGTCAGTGGATAGGGTATGCGGATAGTTTCGCGCACGGTAACGAAATAACAAAACAGATAAACGCTTATCTTGAAATTGAAACGGATGATTAGCGAGTTGCTCAGGCGTTAAACCGCGCAAAATATCCATTTGAGCCTTATCAGAATGGCTGAAAAAACTGCCACCATATAAAGCTTGCTCAGCATCCACTTCTTCATTGTCAAAATCTGAAGTCGCAAACACATCGCTGAGTTTATCTCTAAGTTCAGCATGTTGTTTTAACGTACTTAGATTTTCTAAACAATAGTCTCTGGGAATTGTTAAACGTTGAGCATTTTCTGGTAATAAGGTTTTTGCAGGCGCCACAACAGGGCATTTATTAAGGTGAATTAACTTAACAGGAATAGGTTTTTCATCAGGTGCTAAATCATCACGACGTGTATACAAACGCGTTTTTATTTCTTCACTGGTTAGTGAAAGTAATGGTTCTATATCTTGCGCTAAATCGACACAAATTACCGCGTTTTTATTCACAGGATGATAACTAACTGGCGCAAACCAGCTAGTGCAACCATGTATAGAAGACACTTTAGAAGTAGTATGCACCACGGGTGTCATCTCAGCTACATTAATTAACTCAGCAACTTGTTTTTTATTTTTTAAATTAAAAATAAAATCATAAAGCTTTGGCTGTTTCTCTTTAATTAATTTAGCCATGGCAATCGTTGCATACACATCACTCATGGCATCATGGGCTGATTCATGACTAATACCGTTGGCTTTGGTTAATAACTCAAGTCGAAAGCTTACCACCTCTTCACCGTCACGATCAACGGTTGGCCAGTTAATTCCCTCGGGACGTAATGCATAACAAGCACGTACCATATCAACAATGTCCCAACGACTATTACCATTTTGCCATTCACGGGCATAAGGATCATAAAAGTTGCGATAAAACAAATAGCGGCTCACTTCATCATCAAAACGAATATTGTTATAACCCGCTACACAGGTATTAGGCACACTGAATAAATCATGAATACGTTTGGCAAATTCAACTTCAGTTAATCCCTCTTGTCGCGCTTTTTGTGGTGTAATGCCCGTTACTAAACACGCCTCAGGATGAGGTAAATAATCAACTGGCGGTTGGCAATAAAACATTTGTGGCTCGCCAATAATGTTTAAATCAAGATCAGTACGAATACCAGCAAACTGCGAAGGCTTGTCAAATTTAGGTGCAATTCCCCAGGTTTCATAATCGTGCCACAAAATAGTTGGTTGTTCGTTGATGTTCGATGATGTTTTTTTATTCATGGTTTTCGCTATTTAACCCTATGTTTTATAGTTGTTTTATCTTTGATTGTTGTCCGTATGAATCCACTAATGTTTTTTATGTTGCAATCAGAAGTGTGCATCGTAATGTGCATCATAAAAGTGTAAGATGTGCCCATAGACGGATTTTAATCATTGAGTAAAAACCTATGTCATTATCAGATAGCAAACTAAGAAACATTAAAGCTCCTTATGAAGGTAAAACTGAACTAGCTGATCGTGATGGATTAACCGTTAGGATCACACGCAATGCAATCATTTCATTCAATTATCGCTTTAGATGGCGCGGTAAGCAACAACGAATAAAAGTAGGGCGTTATCCTGATATCAAATTGTCAGATGCTAGAGCTAAAGCTTGTGAATATCGGCAGGCATTACAAGAAGGACTTGATCCTCGTAGTTATGCTACTCGCAATCAGGAAGGGCGGCTGCTAGGAGAGCTCTGTTGTGACTTTATGGATAAATATGCACTCAAAGAGTTATCGCCTAAAACAATTGTTTTATACGAATCATTTTATAAAAAATATGTAAAGCCAAATGCCAATATCGATGCAGCGTTTAAAACTAAAGGGACTTATTGATGCACTGAAATTATTAAGCGAGAAGAAATTGGTATTAAGAACCAATAGAGAAAGATATATTCTCTCATCAAGCGGTCTAGAAATAATAGAAAGTATTATAAATAAACATATTTAGGGGATAACCGTAGATTATGCAGCCAAATTCAGACTTAATACATTTCTCAAGAGCAGGCGATATTTTTCATTATCGTTGGGCAGTTAAGAGGTGCTTAAAACTTCTAGAATTCAATACTGATCTACAACATATAACTATTGAAGGCTCTCAAGAGTCTCAGTTAGCTGGAGAGAGTGTAGTAGATCTAGCCGAGTATCGTGAATCTGGAAAAGGTGAAAAAGCAGTTGAGTATTTTCAACTAAAGCACTCTACAGTAAGAGCCGAACAACCTTTTTCATTATCTACCTTAAAAGAAACCATTGAAGGCTTTGCTAAGCGTTTATCAGCCATAGGTAACTCTACTAATAACATTAAGAGTGTTAAGTTAACTGTTCTAACTAATCGCCTAATTTCAGATAGCTTTAAGAAAAACGTTAATAAAATAGCTAATGGTGAAAAAGCTCCTATTGGCTTCACCAATACTATTGAAAAATATACAGAGCTGAAAGGTAGAAAGCTTAAAGAATTCTGCAAATGCTTAAACCTCTGTGATTCAGAAGGTAATTATGATGAGCAAAAATATGATATTCACAAAGAGTTAGCTAAGCTATCGGTTTCAAAGAATATATCTGATAGAGAAGAGCTACTAGTTGCCAAAATTTGGAAAAAGATTGAACCAGGCCAATCAAATATAATTAAACAGGAAGATATATTAGAAGCGTTTGATGCCATTAGCTTTGATGATTTTTTTCCTGCACCTCCATTATTTGAACCTATCAACAATTATATTCCGAGAGATGAGCAAACAAGAATTGTTTCATCAATAAAATCAGCAACAACACACACTATTATTACAGCAAGCGGAGGGATTGGTAAGTCAATTTTAAGTAGTAACTTATTTACAGAGTTCAGCGAACCATCAATTGTAATTGCATATGATTGCTTTGGTAACGGTAGTTACCGAAGAACAAGCGCTAAAAGGCATGAAACCAAACACGCTATAACGCAAGTGATAAACACGCTTGCCAAAGAAGGCTTGTGCGACCAAATAATTCCAAGCAGAAATGAACCTGACGACTATTGGATAAAGGCATTTTTAAAAAGAATTATAGAAGTTTGTAATATATTATCTTCAAAGGATAAAAATGCTCTATTAGTAGTAATATTTGATGCAGCCGACAATGCGGAAATGGCTGCTGAAGAGCAAGGAAGTAAGTGTTTTGTCAACCAACTTTTGAAAGAAGAAGTGCCTGATAACTGTCGATTAGTCTTCACCTGTAGACCTGCGGAAAGGTTGGCTCTATTAGACCCTCCAAGCATGATTAAACCTATTCAACTGTCTCCGTTCTCTATAGAAGAAACGCTTGCTAATTTACAGACAAAGTTTCCTGCTGCAAATATAAAGCAAGCTACAGAGTTTAATCGCTTAACAGGCGGAAACCCGCGAGTGCAGAGCAATGCTTTGTCATTACAAATATCGTCTTTGAATAAACTACTGCTTTCTTTTGGCTCTAAAATTTTAACTGTTGAAGATTTAATTGAAAGGCAATTAGAGGAATCAATAGCCAGAATAAAAGATGATTTTCCAAAAAATTATAGACAGAGTATAGATAACATTTGTACAGGATTAGCAGTGTTACCGCCATTTGTGCCAATAGCTGTTTTGGCAAAGGCAGCTGGTGTATCTCCAGATTCAGTAAAAAGTTTCATAGCTGATTTAGGGCACCCTCTTTGGCAAATTGATGATACCGTTCAATTTAGAGATGAACCAACTGAAAAGTGGTTTCAAGATCACTATTCGGCAACCCCTGAAAAAATATATACATTTGTTAACACTATTAAACCATTAGCAACTGAATTTCCGTATGTTTCAGAGTCACTCCCCTTATTGTTATTAAAATCAGAGCAGCTAGATGAATTAGTAGAGTTAGCGTTATCTGACAGTTTTCTTCCTTCAATTAGCGCCTTTGATGATAATCAAGTAAAGGTACAAAGGTTACAGTATGCATTTAAAGCCGCACTAAAAGCCAACAGGTTATATGAAGCTGTAAAACTAGCTCTAATAGCGGGAGAAGAGATAGCTGGAAATGATCGCCAAATTGATATTTTAACTAATAATGTAGACCTTGCCTCTTCGTTTTTATCTCCTGGTAGGATACAAGGACTCGCTCATAGAAAAGAGTTAATTGGCAAGTGGGATGGTTCAGAAACTGTATTTTCAGCATCCTTACTATCAAACCTCTCAGGTATGAAAGGGGAATCTTATAGTTATTACAGATCAGCTGAATATTGGCTTCATCGGTATTTTCAAAAGCGCGATGAGGCAAAGGAGGAAGAAGAAAGGTTTAATGAAAAATTAGAAGATATTGAGATTATCGAATTAGCTTTTGTACAGTACAGAATAAATGGCTGGAAAAAGTGTGTTGATTTTTTACTATCGTGGCAACCTCCTTCATGTATTTTTAGGATTACAGCTCAATTTATTGAAAGGCTTGTTGATGCAGGAAAGTTTGCGGATATTGAGTTGATGGCTAATTATGGGAAAAGTGACTCTAGTTTTACTTTAGCTATCACTTCAGAATTAATGAGAGTAGGTAAAGTACCTCCCAGAGCTTGTTTAACACGATGTCTTAACCAAATTATTAACCCGAAGTCTAAATTGGATAAATCGGACGATTTTCATGAGACGGGTTATACCGTAAATGCTTATCTATTATTTTTTGAAGCATGTTTAATTCATCAGTTGCCCTTAAGTAATATTAGAAGGGGCCTTAATTATTATTACGAATTCCCTAGTCTTTATCGTATAGCTGATGATCATCAATATAAAGGAGCTAGAGAAAACTTTCTTCGTTATTTATCCATTCAAGCAGTAATCAAAAATGACTTTGAGTTAAATTTTACAAACTTTATTCTTGCTAAGTGGAATAGTAAAAAAGACTCTTATGATGATAGGCGAGAGTTAGAACGAACAAAAGAGGTAGTTGGAAAGCTTTTACCTTGGTATATGGTAAAGGCAAAAGTGCTATCTGGTCTAGAAGTAGACTTACAAAAAGAGCATGAAATAGCATCGAATTTATCAGCCACAAAGGGGTATAGTTCGTATCGTGAATATGACTCCGTGCCTTTTGAAATAACGAAGGTGAAATTTCAAAACATCCTGTTTTGTAGCTCTAATTTCTTGAAAGAAATAGAGTTATTTACCAAAAACTATAACGACAATAATCTCAAAGTATCTTTTGTGGATGATTTTTACTTTTTAAGAGTAAGTTGCAGAGTCGAAAAGCTTCTTGAGCTAAGTGATTCAATTGAGGAGCATTGTTATTCATCTTTAAAAAATTATGACTACGAAGAATCTCCAGAGTATCGTTCAGAACATTTTATTAAATTATCCAGAGCTGTGCTTTGTCTTGGTGAGGAAAATGCTTCTTCTTACTTTGATGAAGCACTAAGTAAAGCTTCAAATTTTGGTCAAGAAGGTGTTCTCCGCTGGGAAGCATTGACTTCAATTGCTAAGCGTAGTGCTCAAAGTGGAGAAAATAATCCAGAACTTGCCCATAGGTATATGAGATGTGCAGAAATGATTGGTGACTCAGTTTCAAGAGAAAAACACTGGGATCGAAATGATACAATTTCGACTTGCTTTCAACTTTCGCCAGAATCGGCTTTCCTCATATCAAACAGGTGGAAGGATAGATGTGTTGGTTGGAGTGATCGACAAATGTACCCTTTAGCTCACAGCGCAATAGACTCAGATCTTACAACACCAGCTTCATTGTGGGCGTTGTCATCATTTTCTTGGGAATATGGACTTAGTGGATTTTTAATAAAATGCCTTGCCAAAGAACCTTCTAAATCAAATCAGCAAAGAATGCTAGATTGCTACATACGAGATTTAAGAGTTAAAGGTTATTACGGTGATAAGTGGTTACAAATTCAAAAATTAGCAAGTAAATACGAGTTAGAGTGTATCACTGGAGAAGAAATTAAACAGCTTGTAGTACCTTTAAACTCTGATAATTCTGACTCATCAACAGGACACTTAAGTAAAGCTGAAACACAAGAATACCCGTGGGATAAACTTTATGGGAAATTTGACTTATTGACTGATACTGGTTTTAGTGATGCGTTTCAATTTTATGAAAACCAAGGTTACCCAAGAAAGTCAGAAAAATTTTGGCAAGGGTGCTTTAACAAAATAACTTCAAGAAAGCTTAGTTCATTCTTAAATATAATTAGCCATTCAGAGAATCTTGACTATTACGATCTACACTATGCATTTAAAGAAATCCCAGAAGGTTGGAAGAATAGAGTTTTTGTGAAAGATTCTTGGAATGAAGCAGTCAAGTATATTGCTTCAAGGTTTCCTCAAAGGTTTACAGAAATATATGAAAGAGACTACTTAATAGGTGGTTTCATATTAAATGAAAAGACAGATACCGCTATCAAAGAAGGTGTTATTAAAGGGCTTTCAAGTTCAGTTGATATTGAATCGGCTAGAGCCTTGTTTAGTTTCGCTCATTATAGTGCTAGTAACTTAACTATATTAGAGGCTCAAGACCTTATTGATTTTAGTTTATCTAGGCTTGAGGTATTCCTTGACGAAGACTATGCAGATGGTAGTTGGAACGAACAAGGCCAATTACCCAAAGATCTTCCCCATGCAGTTGCCAGCTATATATTCGCTAACTTGGGGTCGCCTCATGCAGAGGAAAGATGGCGAGCTGTGCATGCAGTCACTAGGTTATATAATCTTAATTGTAAAAATGAAATTAATTTGCTGATAGAGTGTTACAGCAAAGGGATATCACAATCATATATACCTGCGAAATATGATTTTTATGATTTACATGCAAAACAATATTTACTTGTAGCGCTAACTCGTTGTGCTCATGAGCGACCAGAACTGTTGGTTAATAGTAAAAGCTTATTTGCTTCAATCGCACTGAATAAAAATCAAGGCATATTGTTTCAATATTACGCAAAGAAAATATGTTTATTACTACAACAATACAGCTTAGATTGTTTTGAAAATCCCATATTTGAAAAAATTGAGCAAGCTTGCGTAACTCAATACCCAACTATCAACGAAAAGGTATACAGCTATCAAACTGATACCCCTTGGCATAAAGCTGGTAAATTAGGTGCACTACCTGATGTATGGTTTGCACACGATTTTGATAGTGATTGGTTTGAACCTCTGGGTAGAGTGTTTGGTATTAGTAGTGCACAAGTTCAAGATCTGGCAAAGAACATATTGACTAATCACTGGGGCATTAGATTTGAAACTTCTCACTTACAAGATTCGCGGGCTGACCTTTGGAGAAACCGAAGAACTTCACGCGACACGTATCATTCTCGTTCAAGTTACCCTAGTGTTGATAATTATTCATTTTACATTTCATATCATTTGTTGCTTGAAGTAGCATCTCAATTACTAGAGTCCATGCCCGTAATACACGATGAAGATGACGATGTAAACTGTTGGGAAGAGTGGCTAAATAGTCATTTGATTCTCAATAAAGATAACCTGCTGTTATCTGAACTTCGAGATCCTATCCCTATTGGAAGAGCAGATTGGAAGGGTGAAGAACACGATGAAAACTGGCAATGGCAAATCTCAGAAACAGATTTCATTGATCACTTAATTGTGCAAGATGGTTCATCTACTTGGCTGAACACTGAAGGGAGTTGGGATGAATATAAAGATGGCAGGAATGAGCATGTCTCATTTTCTAGCGTTTTAGTTCCCAAGGAGTTAAGTCAGTCATTGTTGCATACAACTATAAACTTCGATAACCATATGCATGAATGTTATTTGTATAGTTATTGTGAAACAGATTATGGTCACCAAAACAGTGATAAATTTCAGTGTAAAGAATGGTTGATTCGAGAAGGTGAAAACAACGATATAGAATCAAATGATCCATATGTTGGTACAATATACGCACAACCTTATAAACTCAGGAAATGTGTGACAGAGGCAATTACTGTAACTAGTAGTGCAGACCAAAAGACCTATAAATTGTCATCTGACAATAGCATATGCCTCAAAAATAAATACTGGAGCGAAGATAAGCCTAGTGATTCAGAATCATACGTTAGCTCTGGTAAGCCTGTTTTGGCATCCCTTAAATTTTTACAACTAATTTGTGACAAGCTTAATGTAGATATTGCGATACAAGTGAACATTAAGCGCACCTTCACAGGTATACATAGGAATAAAGATGACAAACTCGGATACACACCAAGATATAGCAAAACCTTCATCTTATCTGGAGACGGAAAACTTAGAGACACAAGAAAAAGTTATCAGCTTAGGTAAAAAGTTACTTACTAATCTAAAAAAAGATGAAGCTGATGAAATCACATCTTGGATGATTAACTATTTAGCAGAACAGATTGATTTAGCTGAAAGCGGCTCAAAGGAAGCTAGAAAGAGTTGTGTCGAAGTTATTTTAAAGCTTTGGGAAAGGAGAGCAATACTTCCCAATGGCACTAGGCCATTTGAAAACTTCGAACCTATTTTTAAGGCTCTAGAGTCACTGAGTCCAGAGAGTCGTATTCCTCGATATTATCATCAAACTGATTCAGAGAAACCTGACGAGCTTAATGATTCAGAGAAATGGATTGAAATAGCAAAACGACTAGATGATACAGCAAGAACTTTAATTACATTTATGTTTGAACAAGCTGTTGTAAACTCTTCTTCGGAAGAAACGAAAGAGTGGATTAAAACTTTAAATGGAACAATAGACTCAAATGAATTTGAATTTTTAGTAAAGTATTCTGCTGAAAAAGAACCTGATGAAATAGAAAACCGGATTGAAAACTTAACAAACAGAATTAATAGTTTAGAAGCTTTTGAAAGTTTAAGTAAATCAATTCGTCATTGTTTAGATGAAGAATTAAATACTCTAAAATCTAAATAACCAGTATAAGTATTAGCAGCCATTTCTGTAAGAAAATAAATATAAGGAAGTAATGTAAATGTTAGGTATTTTTAAGTCAGCTTTAAAAGCATTATTTGGTCGAAAAAAAGCATTCGTTGACTTTATACCTGAAAGTTCAAGTTTAAATAGTCATTTATCTGGTAACTCGATGGATTCGCTTTTACATACCAGCAATAAAGCAAGAGCGGAAAGAAAAGCATCAGAAGATGCTATCAAAAAGAATGAGCATTTATTTATTGAGAAGAAAAATAAAGATCGTTGCCAGCGTATTTTAAATTATTGGCTAGATGCAGAGCTATTTGATTTACCCGAGTGTCCCGTTGATTATAAAAAGAAACTTATAAGTGAACCTGCGGATAAATTTGAAAAAAATTGGATTGAGGAAGCAGAAGAAAAGTTTAAAAGTGGCAAACTGAAAATAACTGAAGATAGTCGTTTAATGGTGATGTTTCAATGCCACCGTGCTGGTTATATAGCCAAAGACGATGAAAAACATCCTAATTATAAAACACCTCGTACTTTTCTTGTTGGTCAAGGCCTTATTCCGCGTTGGGATGAAGAAAGGGATATGATTGTATGGTCACGTTCTGAAGAGGATGAAGATCTCACTATTAATTTGTAGTAGCTCAGACCTGATCTGACAGTTACCCGATTTTTAGGGTGCCTTGTCAGCTTAGATTTGAGCTAAATTCTTTTCGGCCCAAATCGATTTCCCATCAAGTAATGTTTCTAGTGGT